>ERZ779621.95-NODE-95-length-63648-cov-12.950686_pt1 | contig 63648 bp, 54 predicted proteins | sample MGYA00514215_ERZ779621 | MGnify/ENA primary metagenome ERZ779621 (study PRJEB29562, sample SAMEA4376715) | mouse gut metagenome | isolation source: Cecum | study: EMG produced TPA metagenomics assembly of the A DSS colitis mouse model was used to assess the...
TGGCAAGGACGGATGGTAATATGATTTTGAGATACATAGATTACAGAATGGGAGGAACGGGATGAAGAATCTGTTTCAAAAGGCAAGCTCCCCTTGGGTAAGATACAGTGAATATGAATATAAGAAAGCCGGGGACGGCCATTTTTATATCACTCCGGCAGCGGGAGCGAGGCCGGAGATTTATGACCCGCTGAAGGATGCAGAGCAGATGGTGCTGGACGCACTGAACGTAGGGGCTTTGCAGATGAACCGCAAAGGGGAGGCTGTGGTCCGGGAGGCGGTTATGGGATTTGTCAGCCGCTATGGGCTGCTTGGTTTTCTGACCGCTCTGCCCACCACGCCGTCTTTCATGGACTATGAGGCCGTATATCTGCCGAAGAACCATTTTATCCGCGAGGAATCCATACCCGCACAGGACTATTTGGCGCTGTTCTTCCCTTTTGAGAAACTGGATATTCAGAAGAAGGGAACGGAATCCCGCTGGAATCTGACGGGCGACAGGGCAATGATGGCGCTGGCCTTGACCATGCAGGACGCGCCCCAGGCGGTGAGCATGAGCTTTCAGCGTGAGTATGCCGAACGATATGACTGGCTGGCGCGGCAGTTCAAGGACCTGGCATTTTCGTTCTATTCCAGCTTTCTCTACTACAATGACTATGATGTGCTGGACGAAATGACCCGTGACCTCTACCGGCAGGGGATGGCAGCGTTTGGCGGCATCGCGCCGACCTACCACATCGCCCTGCTGGACAAGCCGACGATCATATGGGATTTTCATTCCCTGCTGCTGTGTCTGCAAATGATGTTCAGCTTTATGCTGACAGATACGGACAGCACCTTGAAAGCCTGTAAGCATTGCAACAAGATTTTTGCTGCCAGCCGCCCCAATGCCGAGTTTTGCAGTCCCCAATGCAAGAACCGCTATAATGTTTACAAAAGCAGAGGGAGAGAATAGTGCAAAAACGCGGGGGAGTGTGGCAATCACCACGCTCCCCCGCACCTTCTCACAGAGCATAGACCAATTCGTGCAAAACCATTTCTTCTGCCCGATTATGGATGCTGTTCATACGCCTTACCCATTCCATCTGGTCCGCCGCTTTCAGTGCCTCTGTCACGCCCTCGCGCTGAGCCATGACGGGGATAAGCCGGTCCATCCGCTCATTACAGGTGGTGTCAGTGTCAATCAGGTGTGTCCAGAGTTTTCCGGAGAGCAGCAGCCGGTTGTAGGTGCCGGGGTGGTGTTCCTCCAAGAACTTCTGGCGCATCCGGCCATACCGCCCCAGGGGGTTGTCCGGCTGATCGTCCAGAATCAGGTCCGGGATGTAGTAGTCTCCGACTTTTGTGTAGGTCAATTCCATGATGTGTCCTCCATTCGTGGTTGATATGGATGCAGTTGAAGGAAACGACAAAGTTTGCGGTATCACCGCCTTTCTCACAACTGCTTATGCCATTTTGCCACAAATGAGCCGCAGCTATGTTGTATTTGGCAAGGTGAGAACCTTACCCTTTACAACATACATCTTCGCACAATTTTCGTATAATACTCCCTACGTCTGCTTTTATCTGCCCATATATTATCTGTCGGCGGTATTTTGGTGCAAAAACTATGTGATACTTACAGTTCCACCGTGTATGCGCCAAGCTGTCTGTTTCCTCTTTTTTCTTAAACATTGATATTCCTCCTTCGATACTTTTCAGATGTGGTCGGCAAACCATCTCCTATTGTATCGTTGGAGGTTTATCATTTCTACTCATAGGCATAGCCTTTTTTATTCCACAGGCATAGCCTGTGGTTGTCTTTTTTACAATACAGACACCCCCGGAAGCTTTCCGCTTCCGGGGGTGTCCCTTTTGCTCCTGTGCGCATAGACTGACGCAGAGGGGGGATGTGTATGAAACCAATGATCTCCATCCTGGGCGGTGATCTGCGGCAGGTCCACCTGGCCCGGATGCTGCTGGAGGACGGGAGAAACGTGGTAACCTGGGGGCTGGAGCAGGGCGGCGCAATCAACGGCGTGCCGCTGGATCAGGCCCTGGAAGGAAATTTGCTTCTGCTGCCTATTCCAGTATGCCGGGAGGGGATGCTCCACCTGCCGCTGACAGACACAAAGCTGGAAGCAGAGCGGCTGTGGGTCCGTCTGCGGTATGACCAGCTGCTGCTGGGCGGCATGACCGGCGATCTGAGCCGCCGCCTCATGACGGATTATGGGCTCACGCTGCTGGACTACTATGACCGGGAAGAAACCCAGGTGGCCAACGCAGTCCCCACGGCGGAGGGAGCGCTGCAGCTGGCCATGGAGTCCACGGACCGCACGCTCCACGGCAGCCGGTGTCTCATCATCGGCTATGGGCGGATCGGGCGGCTGCTGGCGGACCGTCTGCTGTCCCTGGGGGCCGAGGTAACGGTCTCCGCCCGAAAGTACGGAGACCTGGCCTGGATCGAGGCCTGGGGCTGCCGCGGCGTACAGACCGGGGCGCTCACCGGACAGCTGGAACGCTTTGATCTGATCTTCAACACAGCGCCCGCCCTCATTCTGGATGGAACGCGGCTGCGGGAGACACGGAAGAACTGCGTAATTATCGACCTTGCCTCCGCTCCTGGCGGTGTGGACCTGGAGGCGGCCAAGCGGCTCTCCCGCCAGGTTATTCCCGCCCAGGGCCTTCCCGGGAAGGTTGCGCCCCGCACCGCCGCCGCCGCCATTCGGGACAGTGTGTATCACATATTGGAAGAACGAGGTGAACTCATGTGAGACATGAGCGCTTAGGATTTGCGCTATGCGGCTCCTTCTGCACCCATCAGGAGGTTCTTAAAGAGCTTGCAGAGCTGTGCCGGGAGTATGAGACGGTCCTCCCCATCGTCTCCCAGGCATGTCAGACGACAGATACCCGCTTCGGGACGGCGGAAGCCTTCCTGACCGAGGTGGAGCGCCTGACCGGACATACGGCCATCGGGAGCATCCGCGATGCGGAGCCCATTGGCCCGAAGAAGCTGCTGGACGCCCTGGTCATCGCCCCCTGTACCGGCAATACCCTGGGGAAGCTGGCCGCAGGCATCACGGATACGCCGGTGACCATGGCGGCCAAGGCCCATCTGCGCAACGACCGACCGGTAATCGTCGCGGTCGCCACCAACGATGGACTCAGCGCGGCCGCCCGGAACATCGGGGAGCTGTTGGTAAGAAGAAATTATTTTTTTGTACCCTTTGGTCAGGACGATCCAGACCGCAAACCCTGCTCCCTGATGGCGGACTTTACCCGCATCGGGGAGACGGTGGACGCCGCCCTGCAGGGGCGTCAGCTCCAGCCGGTGCTGCGGCGCTGGGAGAACGCGGAATAAATCCCGGCGGGGCCGGAGCATCATGCTCCGGCCCCGCCGTTTCTGCTGTCAGGCCTGCGCCCTGGCTGTGAATTCCGCCAGGTCAACCGTTTCCCCGCCCCGCAGGCGGGAGTCCTCGGCGGCCAGGGCCATTACGTGACTTTCCACCGAGACATCAATACCCGTCAGGGCATCGCCGCCGCCGGAGGCGATCAGCCGGCAGAACTGCCCGGCCAGCCCGGCGTCGCCGCCGCCGTGCCCCGCGAACTCGCTCTTGCCGGCGGCAAGGTCAATGACCTGCTCCGGCTGGCCAAACCGGCGCAGCCGGATGGTATTGGCTTCCATGTCCCCCTCCAGCTCCCCCAAGGTGCCGGTAAGTTTGATGGTCCGGCGGCAGGTCTCCGTAAAGGCGGTCATGGTGAAGGTAGCACATACACCATTGGCAAAGGTCATATTTACTGTCTGGTGGTCCACCACGTCATTGTCGCAGCAGTACACACACCGGCCATAGGGGCCTGTGCGCAGAGCTTCCCGCAGAGACTCCTCCGTGGGGGGACCGGCAGTCACCACATTGTTAGGCCACCCGGTCATGCCGTGCCGGACGCCGCAGCGGCTTCCGGTAATGTAGATTTTCTCCGCGTCATAAATGCAGCTATCCTTGCAGGCACAGCCGTCCAGGCAGCGCTCCGCGGCGCCTTCCGGAGCGTTCTCCCGGCGGAAATGGTCCAGAGAGCCGAAGCTCTGGATCTTTATGCACCGGTCCCCGGCCAGCCAGCGGAGAATATCCATATCATGACAGCTTTTGGCCAGAATCATAGGGCTGGTCTCATCCGTCCGCCGCCAGTTGCCCCGGACAAAGCTGTGGGCCTGGTGCCAGTAGGCCACATGCTCTACTGCGTCGATGGTCTCCAGCCTGCCCAGCTCACCGCTGTCCAGCAGGTCCTTGATGGATGAGTAGAAGGGCGTGTAACGCAGAACATGGCAGACCACCACGGTCCGCCCGGTCTCCTGGGCTTTCCGCTGCAGCCGGAGGCACTCCCCCAGATCCGGAGAAATGGGCTTCTCCAGCAGAATGTGGTAACCCTTGTCCAAGGCTTTCAGGGCGGTGGGCACATGCTGCCGGTCCTGGGTGGCAATGAGCATCACGTCCGCCAGCTTCGGCTGGGCCAGCATCTCCTCATCGGAGGCAAAACACTTGTCCTCCGGTACGCCGTACCACTCCCGCAGCAGCTGCAGACGGCCCGGACGGCAGTCCGCTCCCGCCACAATCTGCATCTCCTCCGGATGGACCTTCTGATAGGAGGCGTAGGCCTCCAAACCCCGGCTGCCACAGCCGCAGATGGCAAAGGTAATGGGCATATCGTTTTCTCCTTCCCGCCCGTCCGGTTTCTCCGGCGGGCGCTGTTCGTCATTATACACCGGCTTCCGGCTTTTGACAACCTCCACAGGCGCTTTATACAAATCGCCAATGAAAGCAATTCATTGGGCAGGGTCTCTTTTACCGCCCTGCCGCGTGATTGCATTATTCCGCAAACATGGGCGTGGAGAGATACCTGTCCCCCCCGTCGGGGAGCAGGGCCACAATGGTCTTCCCCCGATTCTCAGACCGCCGGGCCAGGGTCAGGGCGGCCCACACCGCCGCGCCGGAGGAGATGCCCACCAGTACGCCCTCCAGCCTGCCCACCTGCCGGCCGGCGGCAAAGGCGTCCGCGCCGGACACAGGGATGATCTCATCATAAACGCCGGTATCCAGCACCACCGGAACAAAGCCCGCGCCAATCCCCTGAATCCCGTGGGGGCCGGGGCATCCCCCGCCGAGAACCGGTGAATCCTGGGGCTCTACCGCCACAATCTTTACCGCCGGATTTTTCTCCTTCAGGTACTGCCCCACGCCGGTGATGGTTCCGCCGGTACCTACGCCCGCCACAAAGATATCCACTTTGCCGCCGGTGTCCTCCCAGATCTCCGGACCGGTAGAGGCCCGGTGGGCGGCGGGATTGGCGGGGTTGACAAACTGTCCGGGAATGAAGCTGCCGGGGATCTCCGCCGCAAGCTCCTCCGCCCGGGCAATGGCGCCTTTCATGCCCTCTGCTCCCTCGGTCAGCACCAGCTCCGCGCCGTATGCCTTCATCAGCAGCCTCCGTTCCATGCTCATGGTCTCCGGCATGACGATGATGACCCGGTATCCCCTGGCTGCCGCCACAGAGGCCAGACCGATGCCTGTATTCCCGGAGGTGGGCTCAATCACCACCGAGCCGGGGCGCAGCAGTCCCCGGGCTTCGGCATCGTCAAGCATAGCCCTGGCGGCACGGTCCTTGGTGCTGCCCGCAGGGTTGAAGCACTCCAGCTTGGCCAGAATCCGGGCCTCCAGGCCCTCCTCCCGCTCCAGACGGGACAGCTCCAGCAAGGGAGTCCCCCCGATCAATTGATCCACCGATGTATAGATATGGCCCATACCGGTCTCCTCTCTTCCCATTTATGTAGTGCCCCCCGCTCCGGCGGGCCGTCAGTGCTGAATCTGTGCGCCGCTCCGGGTCATGCGTTCCATCATCTCCGCAGACAGCGGTTCCCAGGCCCGGATGAGCCGGTGGTCAAAGTTGACCTCCTGACGGCAGTCAGGGCCGAAGAGATAGGTGTACTCCTTCTCCGGGGTACTCTCGGACCACCCGTCCTCTCCGTCCGCCTGAGGCCGCCCTGTGCGGGCAAAGGACAGCAGCGCCCGGAACATCCGCTCTTCCAGCGCCGCCGCCCCCGGGAAGCAGCAGACGGGAACCAGCTCCCTGTTGTGGAAGAAGAAGGGGATATCCGCGCAGTGCCACGCCTTGCTCCCGCCGTTAATGGGAAAGTCCTGCTGGAAAAGGTAGCTGAACACCCGTCCTCCCCGGGCTGCCCGGGCCTTGATATACCGGATAGTGGGGGACCGGAAGATTGTGTCCAGCGCCAGCAGATCCCCGTCTGGCCGGCCGGGATAGGCGGCGCGGAACAGGGGCAGCAGCTCTTCCCTCTCCTCCGGGCTGAACAGCTCCTCCACCGTGACGGAGGTACTGTTCATAAAGCCCAGAAATTCCGCGTAGACCGTTCCCACCATCAGCGGGATATTGACAGTCTCCTCCCGGAAGCCCGCCGCGCTGACCAGCGGGTCCCCCAGATAAAACCGGTTGGGAGACGGCGTACAGCCCACGGGTTTCCCCTGGGCTTTCAGAGCCGGGCTGACCTTATTATAGGCCGCCGCCAGCTGGGCGTAGGATACCCGTTCCAATCCGTCCACGCCGGACACATTCAGCTCGGCCATCATCGCTTCGGCACACTCCCGGGCACTTCCGGTGGTGTCCGCCAGCAGGGGACCGATTACGCCGCTCATGACGACGCCCCGGTGGTACAGGCCGTCCGCTGCCGGAGTCTGGAGGAGCGTGGTCACCTTCGCGCCGCCGCCGGACTGGCCAAATACAGTCACATTGTCCGGGTCGCCGCCAAAGGCCGCGATGTTCTCCCTCACCCAGCGCAGCGCCAGCACAATATCGTCCCCGCCCGCGTTGCCGGAGTTCTCATACGCCGCGCCGAATTCCGACAGATCAAAGTACCCCAGGATGTTCAGCCGGTGGTTGATGGAAACCACCACACAATCCCCCAGACGGGCCATATTCCCGCCCTCATAGGCCATCTGCTCAATGGAGGACCCGGCGAAATAGCCGCCGCCGTGGAGCCAGACCAGCACCGGGCGCTTCCCCCGACTGCCGGGAGTCCACACATTCAGATTCAGGCAGTCCTCATTCTGGACCCAGTAGCGATGGGGTACCAGCAGCTCGCCGCCAGGCTTCTCCATACTCAGCAGCGGGCAGACACAGCCGTAGCTGGTGGCATCCAAAGGCTCCTTCCAGGCGGGAACCGGCTCCGGCGCGCGAAACCTTCCGGCCCTGCCATAGGGAATCCCCTTGAAAACCTCCACATCCCCCTCACGGCATCCGCGTACCGGCCCCCGGACTGTCTCCACCAGCGGAGCAGGCACAGAACAGAAAGATTGAAAATCCATAAACTTTCCCCCCTCAGTATGATAGCCCCATTATACTGTAAACCCGCCGCTTTGAACAGAGGCTTTTTCAAAATCTCCGCTATTTTCTTCCAGAACATCCCGACATGCGGTCCGTCCTCCGGAAATGTCCCGCCGTCCGAAGTGCCTCTATAAAAGCAGCGAATATCCGGAAAAGTTTCCAAATAATATGCAACTTTTTCTGGTTTTATGTAAAAATAAGGATACCACATAAAGGAGGCACTCATATGACCATATCCAAGCGCGAACTGAACGCGTTTCTGCTCCGCCTGAACCTGGAAGACCGGTCCCCCGGTACCATCGGCAAGTACCTCCATGACGCCGGGAAATTCTCCGCCTGGCTGGGGCGGCGGGAGCTGACCCGGGAAACTGCCGCCCGGTGGCGGGACCACCTCCTCCGGGAGGGGTATGCCCCGGCAACCATCAATTCCATGATCTCCGCCGTCAATTCTCTATTCAAGTTTCTTGGCCGGGAGGATTGCAGAATCAGATTCCTCCGTGTCCAGCGCAAGGCCTTCCGGGAGCAGAGCCGGGAGCTGACGCGGGCGGAGTATCAGAAGCTCCTGAACACGGCGGCGGAGCAGGGCCAGGAGCGTCTGGGGCTTCTGATGGAAACCATCTGCGCCACCGGCATCCGGGTCTCGGAGGTCCAGTACATCACGGTGGAGGCCGCCCGGCGGGGCCGGGCGGAGATCAGCCTGAAGGGCAAAATCCGCACCATCCTCCTTCCGGCGAAGCTCTGCCGGAAGCTGCTGAAATACGCCCGGAAACAGAAAACCGCCTCCGGGGAGATTTTTCTCACCAGAAGCGGAAAGCCGGTCTCCCGCCGCCAGATCTGGCGGGAGATGAAAACGCTGTGCGCCAAGGCAGGTGTGGAAAGCTCGAAGGTTTTTCCCCACAACCTCCGGCATCTGTTCGCGGCTACGTTCTATAAGGTTTGCCGGGACATTGTGAAGCTGGCCGATATTCTGGGGCACTCCTCTATCAACACTACCCGGATTTATTTGATGACCACTGGAATGGAACACGCAAGACAGCTGGAAAAACTTGGACTTGTGACGTAGTTTCGTCATGTTGACAAAATTCTGATTTTGTCACAGAGAGATACATAAGTCTTTTGAAATCATTATAGCACAACCATTTCATAAGGGAAGACCGTTCTTAAAAAATCAGCGAATTACCGAAAAGCGCATGAAAAATCTGGGACTGCAAGTGTAGTTTTTTGCAGTCTCTGATTTTCATGCGCTTTTTAGTTGCATTTTTCTTGCTGGTTGCTTGAAAACATGCAACCTTATGACAAAATCAGAATTTTGTCTACTGCCGGTAAGCAGAGAGACGCCCTCTCAGTCAGCCTGCGGCTGACAGCCCCCAAAGGGAGAGGTGTCGCCGCCGTAGGCGGTGACGGAGAGGGCTCGCCCCAGGCTTGACCACCACAGGGTATACTCCCGTTTCTTCCGCACCCTCGGGGAAGGCCGGGTGTATATACGTCCAAACAGAGTCCGACGATAACGCTTGAAAGGGGGATGCCTGCCAGAAAATACGCTTTTGGGAAATCCTTGGCAAACCATTGGAAACGATGGGGCGCAAAGCCAGAGGCTGTTGGGAGACGTGTCTCCCTATGCTCGTTCGGCTGCACATGGCAAACCAGTGGAAACGCTGGGACAGCAAAGCCTGAGGCTAAAGGATGCCGCCGCCATCCCATGCCCGTTCGGCTGCCGGACACTCTTTGCGTCCGAATTTCCGCAAAGAAAGGGAGAATTATGAAAAAGTTAAAACAAGTGTGGAGGCATGGTTTGCCTCTGCTCCTGGCTTCGGCAATGTGCCTGAGCCTGGTCCAGGTTCCAGCCTTCGCAGCGGAGGAGGAGCCGCCTTACGAGGAGGCTCCCGCCTGCGTCTGTGAAGCATACTGTACGGAGGAGGCAGTCAACAGCAGCTGCCCTGTATGCAGCGAAAATACCGGGCTGTGTCAGGGGGAGGTTCCTGAGTCTCCGGAGGATGAGGAGGTTTTTCCTGAGCACGAGCACTCTTCCGAAGTCCTTGAGGTAATCAGCGCCCCCACCTGCACAGAGGCCGGAGAGCAGCGCCTTGCCTGCAGCATCTGCGGCATGGAAACCACCGAGGCAATTCCTGCCGTTGGTCACAGGGAAGCTGTAGACGCAGCCGTTGAGCCCACCGAGACGGCCCCCGGTTTGACAGAGGGGACTCACTGCGAGGTTTGCGAGACAGTGCTGGTAAAGCAGGAAGAGATTCCCGCCGCCGGTACGGTTGAGCCGGAGATTCCTGCGGAAGTCCAGGCGTTTCTGGATGCGGTTGACGCACTGTATGATCTGGCGGAAATCGATGACGCGGAGGCAATGCTGTCCGCCGTCAACGAAGCCGAGGAGCTTTATGACGCTCTGACCTGGGAACAAACCGGGCTTCCGGAGGTGCGGGAGCGCCGCGAGGCGCTGGATGCCTTCTGGGACGTGGTGACGCTGGAGGAGGATGTGGAATCTAAATGGATTCCTGTTGCAAGCGAGAGAGATCTTAAAGATCAAATACAAAATAGCGCTGCGCCCGTCCTTTTGGTTTTGAGTGCTACTGTCGAAACGCAGTCCCTCATCACGATTTCTGCTGGCCAGGATGTTACTCTGGACTTGAACGGTTATGAACTAAAATATGTTGGTCCAGATGGCACAAGGGGATCGGGTGTACTTTATGTTGAGGGGACATTGTCTCTATATGATAACTCTGAATCCAAAACCGGTGCCATTACCGGTGGCAAGAGGCCAGGCGGCACCCATTCTTTCGGTGGCGGCGTTTGGGTTCACAACGGCGGCACCTTTAATATGTATGGCGGCAGTATCTGCAATAATTATGCGTATAATGGTGCTGGAGGTATTGCGGTAACATCCGCTGATGGAAAGGGAAAAAGCACTTTCAACATGTATGGCGGTGCAATTCGAGACAATACTACAAGCGGTCTTGGGGGCGGCGTACTTATTGCAGGCACTGCTGACTTTAATATGTATGATGGTACTATTTCCAAAAACGAGGGCGGACAAGGTGGGGGTGTGAAGGTAGACATTCTTTCTGCCCAGAAGTATACCGGTCCTGCTACCTTCATCATGCATGGCGGATCAATCGAATATAATACTGATCCTGGCAGGGGCGGCGGCGGCGTGTTTGTCAGCCACAAGCAGTCAACATTTGAGATGCGCGGCGGAAAGATTTCCTCCAATACCACTCGTACTGATGGTGAATACCCTTGGCCTTGGGGCGGCGGCGTGTGCAACATGGAGGGAGCTACCTTCAAGATGTATGACGGAATTATTGAAGACAATACCGCTGGTTGGGGCGGCGGTGTATTTAATTCAAGTAACGCGTTTACCATGTACGGAGGGACTATCAAAGGAAACAGCGCCAATACTTATGGCGGCGGCATACACAGCGAGTTGCCTTTTACCATGGAAGACGGCGAGATATCCAAAAACATTTCTAATGGTTCTGGCGGCGGCGTAAAGCTTGGCTTTGCATGTATATTGACCATGAATGGAGGATTCATTACTGGCAATATAGCCAAGGAGAGTGGCGGCGGCATACATATTGATGGTCTTAAGCAAAGTAATCCATGGGGGACAGCTCCGGCAAAACTTATGATGAATAATGGTACTATTACAGGTAACATTGCCGCAAAAGGCGGCGGTGTGTGTGTGGAATCACTTCAGGAATTCACGAGGGCAGAGAATACAAAGCTCTGCAACAACACCGCCTCTGAGGCGGGGGATGACATCTATAATGATGATGGTATTCTCCAGCTGGGCAGTGTCGGCTCTGACTGGACGCTGGATGCCTGTGAGCACCCAATTACCGGCTGGTATCAGGACAATAAGGGTCAGCGCTGGCAGGGACACGCAGGCGAACCGTATGCCGTGGGGTATGAAGGTATTGGTACAGGAATCAAGGCTGCCCACGGACCCTACTATGGGTATACAGTAAATTACCACTACGGCAACATGGTTGAAGCGGACCATGGCTCTGCTGCGTTAAATGAAGATATTCCTTACAGCAGCGCGGATAATGCCATTTATAATGACAGGAATTACAGTCTGAATCACGTTGAGGGCGGAGATAAGTTTGTATCCGCTGAAGCTTCCAGCAACGTGGTAGATGTGTACTATGACCTGCTGTACACTGTGTTTTGGATGAAGGGCTACCCTGACCAGGACTCTGTTCTCAAGGAGATGGACTTTAAGGACGGAGAAGAACCCGGAGAGGAAGATTATCCACCGCCTCCCGCATCCCCTGACGACTATGCGTTTGACGGATGGAACACATCTGAACCGGATGAAGATGGAAACATCACCATTACCGCGCAGTGGGTGAAGCTCCATACTGTAACCTATACAGACGGTGTTCCCGGCGAGGAAGTCTTTGCGGATCAGGTCTTCACAAGGAGACCCGGCGAAGCTGATCCGGACTTTGAAGGCACCCCTGTTCGCCCGGGCTACCGGTTTGTTGGTTGGGTGAGGACTGAGGACGGAGATGGCAACATTGTTTACACCGCGCAGTGGCGGCGGAACACGGCTCCCAGCGGCGGCGGCAATGCCGGCGGCAGCACTGGCGGCAGCACCGGCGGCGGTACCACCACCATTCCCGACACCCAGACGCCCCTTGATCCCGGCACCACCATCATCGATCAGGAAGTGCCTCTGGCGGGAGCCGTGGGCCTGAACGACGCGGACCACTTCGCCTACGTCATCGGCTACGAGGACGGCACCGTCCGCCCGCTGAACAACATCAGCCGCGCGGAGGTGGCTACCATCTTCTTCCGTCTCATGACGGACGATTACCGCCAGGCCAACTGGTCTACGGTCAACTCCTTCTCTGACGTGAAGGAAGGCGACTGGTACAACAACGCCATCTCCACCTGCGCCAGGGCCGGGGCCCTGAAGGGCCGCGGCGACGGCAGCGTCTTCGATCCCAACGCCAACATCACCCGGGCGGAGTTCGCGGTGATCGCGGCGCGGTTCCTGGACAGCAGCTATGTGGACGACGGCAAGGGCGACTTCGCCGACACGGCGGACCACTGGGCCGCCAAGGAGATCCGTCTGGCCGCCAAAGCCGGATGGGTCAACGGAAACGGCAACACCTTCAACCCGGACGCCTATATCACCCGTGCGGAGGTCATGACCATTGTCAACCGTATGCTGGACCGGACTCCCGACAAGGACCACATGCTCCCCGATATGAAGAAGTGGACCGACAATCCGGAGGACGCCTGGTACTACGAGGCGGTACAGGAAGCCACCAACGAGCATGACTACACCCGCGACGAGACGGCTGTGGAGTCCTGGACTCTGGTGAAGGAACACCGGGACTGGGCCGCTCTGGAACTGGGCTGGGCCGCCAACGGCGGCGCAGCCGCTCCTCAGGGTGAGACCGAAACCCAGGGACTCCCTGACGGCATCTGAGGCAATCTTTCAGCAACTCCCAACCAATAGCAGCCGGCCCGGAGGCGTTTGCCTCCGGGCCGGATTTTTATTCCATCTGCAGGGAAACCTCTTTCACACCTCCCTCCTTCCCCGCTTCCCCGCAGGAAGATACACGCACAGCGCACTCCGGTCGTCATCCCCCCGCCGCCGCTGATAAGCCTCCCGCAGTACCAGACTGGCAAGCACGTTGGGATCGCTTCCCTGCCAGCCTGCCAGAAGGTCCTGGAGCCACTGGTCGTCCACACTGTCGGCCACGCCGTCGCTTATCATCAGCAAAAAGGTGTTCTCCTCCAGAGGAAACCGGATAGCCTGGGGCGCCGCGCCGGTTTCCTCAAGGCCCACCGGCAGGGAGTTCCCCGCCAGCCGCCGGACAGAGCCCTGACGCTTGATGTAGGTGGGCGCCGCGCCGTACTTATAGAGCGCCGCCTCCCGGGTGGTGAGATCCGCCGCCAGCAGATCGATGGTGGTAAAGCTCCCCTGCTCGTCGCTGCGGAGATTCAGCGCGGCGTTCATGGTCCGCAGGGCAGTCTCCGGCGCAATGCCGGCCTGAAGAAACTGCTCCAGCAGCCGCAGGGCCATCTGGCTCTCCCGCTGGGCCTCCCGGCCGCTGCCCATGCCGTCGCTGAGGATGGCATACAGGGTTCCCCCCGTCCGGAACCACGTCAGGCTATCCCCGCACAGGCGCTGGCCCTCCTTTGGTTCCGCCCCCAGGGCAACCTCATGGCACAGTTCCTTGCCGGTGGCGGCGGGAGCCTCGGCGGCGGACATGGCTTGGGCCACCAGCTCCCCCAGCTGGGTATACTGCCCCCTGCTGCGCTCCCGCTCCCGGTCCAGCTGGCGGCGGTACTGCCGCCGGAGCAGCAGGGCCGTCACCTCTGTGTTGATGGCGGAAAGGAGCTGGGGAAAGTGGATGCACCGGGAAGCAAAATGGACGGCGAAGTCCGACGGCTCCGCCCGGCCCCGCTCCAGCATCAGGGGCGTAGCGTCGTTGAAAGCGTTGAAGGTGGAGACATACTCCTTGTTCCAGCACAGGTCCCGCAGGGCGCAGCCACGGCACACCACCTCTGCCGCCCGGTCAAACACCACGGCGGGGTTTTCCTCCTTCTTGGGCTGGGGAGACGATGAGAAGCTCTCCCCCAGCGCGCGCAGCGCCTCGGCGCTCAGCCGCAGGCGCTGGCGCAGGCTGTCCGCTTCCCGGGGTGCTTTACGCCGGGGGATCACCGACTCCCGCAGCAGCAGCGCGCAGTAGTGGCACAATACGCCGGACAGCGCCGTACAGGCAGCCGTCCGCATCAGGCTGGCGCTACCCAGTCCCATTTGCAGGGCGTAGGCCAGCTCTACCGACAGCGTGGCCCCGGCGGCGGCGGCGGGACGGAACCATCCCTGCCGGAACCATTTTGTGTCACGGAAAGCGGAGAGTACCGTGTAGATCAAGATCAGGATCCCACAGCACCGGAGCGCCGGAGCGAAGGAGAGAAACACAAGGCTCCCCACAATGCCGCCGCCCAGCGCGGCCATCCCGTTTTTCCCGGGCCGGCAGGCCGCAACGAGTCCTGCCGCCAGCGGCGCACGGCCCTCCAGACAGCATCCGGCGGCGAAAAATCCTGCCGCTCCATAGCCCGCCAGCCGGAGCAATTCTCCCGCGGAGGCCCGTTCCAGGGTAATGTTGGCGATCTTCATAGCTTGTCCCCTTCTCTGCTGTGATTTTTTCCCATTGTAGCAGGGAACCGGGGAGAAGCCTGTCGGGAAATACGAAGGGGAATTGCGGGAGGAAGAAAAAGGCAAAAAGAGAGCGCGAAACGGCCTCATCCGTTCGCGCCCTCTCCTGCTCAGCTCTTTTCTCCACCGTCCAGATACAGCGGTAAAAACCGCGCCATTCCCCGGGCAATGCAGGCAATGTTCTCCTCCCGGAGGACCGTGTCCTTCTTCGTACGCAGGTGGGGAATATAGTACCCCAGCCCCGCCAGATACCGGCAGGCACAGACGGTCACATGAAATTTGAACTTTCGGTTGTCCGAGGGATAGTATTGCAGACCCTTTGTCATCACATGGGGGCGCATCTCCTCCCCTTCCGGGAAGGACTTCTCCAGGGCCTCCGCCAGCGGCCCGTCCCAGCGGCTGTATTTGGACGGAATGAGCAGCAGCTCCTCCCCGTCGCCCACACAGTCCAGGTTGATGAACAGGCACTGAGCCGCCTTGTCAATGTGCTTTTTCTTGAATGCCGATGCCCCCAGAAGATTCCGCTCGTTATTGTCCAGAAACACCAGGCACACCCGCTTGTCAAACCCGGCGGCCCTGGCAACGGCCAGCAGCGCCAGAACTCCGGAGGAGCCGCCGTTTGCGTTGTTCTGATTGGCCGGACCGTAAGCCGTCAGCCACAGCCCAGCCACCGCCAGCACCAGAAACAAAGGCAGCATCAATCCCGGCTGGTTCAGCGGAAAGCTGACCGCCAGCGCCAGCAGAAAAGCCGCCGCAAAAAGCGCCAGTGCCGCCGCCAGATGGTAACAGACGTGAGCCAGAACGTTGGTGGGCGATACGAAGTCAGGGACCGGCATCCGGGATCCGGTGTCGTAGTGGGCGCAGAGGAAAACGCTGGCCCGGTCCGGGTCTCCCGCCACCACGTTGACGCTGCCGTTCCACTTGCCATAGGTCTCCTCACCGGCCTTCCACCCCGCCCGCTTCAGCTCCCGGAGCAGCCACTGACGGAACTCTCTCTTCTGAGCCCCGCTCTTCCGCACCGGATGTACCGTCAGCAGATATTTCTTCAAGCTGTCAATACCTTCCATTTTCTTCTCCTCACAATCCTGCCCGATACTCCGATGCCGCGTCCAGCAGCTCCTCCGCGCCCGCCAGCAGGGCGGAGGTCACACGCTGTCCGCCGGTGAGGCGGGCCAGCTCCTCCTTGCGGCGCTCCCGGTCCAGGCGAAGCACCCGGGTATAGGTGCGGCCCTCCCGCTCCCCCTTTTCTACGGAGAAGTGAGTATCCGCCATGGCCGCCAGCTGGGGCAGATGGGTGACGCACAGCACCTGCTTGCGGCGGCTGACCTGAGCCAGCTTCTCCGCCACCTTCTGAGCCGCCCGGCCGCTGACGCCGGTATCCACCTCGTCAAACACCAGGGTTCCGATCAGCTCGTTCTCCGCCAGCACGTTTTTCAGCGCCAGCATGATCCGGGCCAGTTCGCCGCCGGAGGCCACCTTGTTGATGGGCCGCAGTTCCTCCCCCACGTTGGCGGACATGAGAAAGCGCACCACATCGATGCCCAAAGCGTCGGGCTCCTTCTCCTCGAAGCAGATGGCGAAGCGCACCTTGGGCATATCCAGCTGCCGCAGCTCCTCCTGGATGCGCTCCTCCAGCTGCTTCGCCGCCGCCTTCCGGGCCTCGGACAGCGCCCGGGCAGCCTTCATCGCCCGTCCCCTCTCCTTCTCCAGCTGCTTCTCCAGCCGGGCGGTGGTATCGGCAGCAAAGGCGATCTGGTCCAGCTCCTCCCGGCACTTCTCCAGATAGGCCAGCATGTCCTCCACCGTGGGGCCGTACTTCTTTTTCAGGCGGTAGAGCAGATCCGCCCGGCCCTCCAGCTCGTCCAGCTCCTGAGGGCTGAAATCGAACGAGTCCTGCAGATCCCGGAGGGTCTCCGCCACGTCATAGGCCTCCGAGTAGAGGTTCTCCAGACGCTCGTGGAGCTGTCCGAAGCGGTCATCCAGTCCCTTCACGCCGGAGACCGCCCCGGCGGCCTCCCGCAGCTCCGACACCGCGCCGCCGCCGTCGTCGCCTCCGGTAAGGCTCCACACGGCTCCCTGGACGGCGGACATGAATTTCTCGCTGTTGCGCAGCAGGTTCCGCCGCTGGAGCAAGGCCTCCTCTTCCCCGGGCTTCAGCTGAGCCTTCTCCAGCTCCTTAATCTGGAAGGTGAGGCTGTCCATGCGCCGCTCCTTCTCCGCCTCGTCCATTTGCAGGGATTTCAGCTTTTTCCGTGTGACCTCCATGGCCTCATAGCAGGCGGCATAGGCCCCCAGCTCCGCCTCTACCCGGCCAAAGCTGTCCAGATAGGCGCCGTGCTGCTCCTCATCCAGCAGCTGCTGCCCGTCATGCTGGCCGTGGATATTCAGCAGCGCACCGCCGATCCGCCGCAGCTGGGCCACGGTCACCGGCCTGCCGCCCACCCGGCAGGCGTTTTTTCCGTCGGCATAGATCTCACGCTGGAGCAGCAGCTCCCCGTCCTCCGCCTCCAGGCCGCACTCCTCCAGCACCGGCAGAGACGGCACACCGGAGAACATGGCGCTGACGAAAGCCTTCGCCGCGCCGGTGCGGATCAGGTCCCGGCTGGTACGCTGGCCCAGCACGGCCCCCATGGCGTCAATCACGATACTCTTTCCGGCGCCTGTCTCGCCGGTCAGAGCGTTGAAGCCCTCGTCAAAGGTGATGTCCGTCTCCTCAATCACCGCGATATTTTCAATATGCAGCAGCTGTAACATCGTGCGTTCTCCTTTTCCTCACGCCTTGCGGGTCCGCTATTTCAGCATCTCGTGAATATCCTCGCAGAATCCCCTCGCCGCTTCGAGGTCTTTCATCACCAGCAGAGCCGTGTCGTCTCCCGCAAGCGTTCCCACCATGTCCGGGACATCCATGCCGTCCAGGGCGGCTGCCGCCGCGTTGGCCAGCCCCGCCATGGTCTTGATGACCACGATGTTCTGGGCGAAATCCACGCTGATGATGCTCTCCCGGAAAATAGTGCGCAGCTTGTCCGCCACATTCAGCCGGTTGCGCTGGCTGGAGACGGTGTAACGGTACTGCCCATGCCCCACCGGTTCCTTGATGAGATGGAGCTGCTTGATGTCCCGGGAAATGGTGGCCTGGGTGCAGGTCACGCCTTGCTCCTGAAGCTTCTGCTGCAGCTGCTCCTGGGTATCGATAGGTTCCCGTTCCACAATCTCCAGAATGCGGCGCTGGCGGTCATTTTTCATAGCCGATGCCTCCTGTCATTTTTGTTCGCAGAATGTCGTAAATACTTTTATCTGTCAGCCGCAGCAGCTCCGTCTCATACCGGGACCGGCCAATGCGCACCTGATCGCCCTGACGCAGGGCAAAGGCCTTGCCGCCGTCCACCGACAGATAGACCTGTTTCCGGTTCAGCTCCGCCGGGGCCACGGTCACCGTTCCCGAAGCGGAAAGCACAAAGGATTTGGTAAAAACCGAGTGGGCGCAGATGGGGCTGATGACAAAGTTCCGCGCCGTGGGCTCCACAATGGGCCCACCCGCCGAGAGAGAGTACCCCGTGGACCCGGTGGGCGTGGCCACCACTACGCCGTCCCCGGAGAAGAGGCCCAGCCGGTCCTCCCCCGCCGTCACCTGGAGCCGGACCACCCGTGCCATGGCTCCCTTGGTAACCACCGCGTCGTTGAGGGCGCTGCCGGTATAGACCGTCCGCCCCTCCCGCCAGACGGATACGTCCAGCATCATCCGCTTTTCCCGGCGGAACTGGCCTGTGGCCAGATTTTTCAGCAGCTCCAGTTCCCCGGACTCCAGGTCCGACATGAATCCCAGGCTCCCCAGATTCACTCCCAGCACGGGAACCCCCCGCATGGAGGCCGCCCGGGCCAGGTGCAGGATGGTCCCGTCCCCGCCGAAGGCCACCACCAGGTCGCTGCCGCGCAGCTCCTGCTGGAGGGGCCTGAGGGGTACGCCGAACTGCCCCTCCCCGCCCTCCGGCCTGAAGGGCAGGCAGTATACCGCAGTCAGGCCCACGTCCTTCAGGATCGACTCCGCCGCCTTTGCCGCGGCCAAGCCCTTGTCCCGGTAAGGGTTGGGGCATAATATCACGCGCTTCATCGCAAGCACCTCCGTGTTGGTCCGGGTCCGGTCATCCGTTCAGGCGGCAGCGTGCCACAACCGCGCCGTCCTCGTCTGTGCCGGCAGCCATAAATCCGCACCCGAGGAATGTCTTTCCTGATATCTCATTCTCAGGGTGCCATGCCGCATACACGTTCTCCGCTCTGCCATAAGGAAATGTCCGGATATAGTCCAGCAGCAACATGACCGCTTCCCTTCCGTAGCCCTTTCCCTGATGGTTCTTATCAATCATCAGTCTGTATATTTCATATGCAGGGCGGTGGTCAAAGTCGCTGTCCTTCTCATAGGTTATCATGGCGAAGCCTACTATCTCGTCTCCGCAATAGACGGCAAAGGGGATGCACCGGTAATATGCTTCGGCCTCGCTCCTGTTTGCGTCCGAATGCACATAGGCCTCTGCCAGGCTGAACAGATTCGGATTGACAAACCGGCGCTGTTCACCGGTAACCTCCAGCTCAATACATTTGATCCAATTGCCATGGTTAACCGCTCTTAATGCAATCATCATATCTCTCCGCAGGATGCTTCCGCCAGCCCATCGATGAACCGCTTCAGCTCCCGTTTCTTTTCCTCGGAAAGGCTGTTGAACTCCGTCTGAGAGACCGCGCCCTCCAGCGCGTACAGATGCACAAGACAGACCCGGGGATACCTCTCCCTGAGCCGCGCAAAGGCCTGCTCAGGGCCTGCGGCTATCAGCTCCTCCGCTGAGGATATCCCAACGGACCGCAGCTTTTTCGCCATCTCCCGGCCGATGTTCATCATAGACGTCAACTCCGCCATACGCCTATTCCTTCCGCTCCAGCTCTCCATGGGACGCCTCCACCAGCGCATCCAAGTCGAAGGTCTTTTCCTCCCCCGGCCCCTTCCGCAGCCAGCCCAGGTACTCAATGTTCCCCTCCGGCCCCCGGACGGGCGAAAAGTCCAGATCCAGCACACTGAACCCGCTCTCTCTGGCATGTCCCAGAAAACGCTCCAGCACCTCCCGGTGGACGTCCGGGTCACGGACCACGCCCTTTTTGCCCACCTTCTCCTTCCCCGCTTCAAACTGGGGCTTGACGAGGCAGACCACCTCTCCCCCGTCCTTCAATACCCCGGCGATAGCGGGAAGGATCAGCTTCAAAGAGATAAAGCTTACGTCCACACTGGAAAAATCCGGCTCCTCCGGGATAACATCATGGTCCAGATACCGGGCGTTGGTCCGCTCCAGACAGACCACCCGCTCATCACTGCGCAGGCTCCACGCCAGCTGCCCATAGCCTACATCCACCGCATAGACCTTCGCCGCGCCGTTCTGGAGCATACAGTCCGTAAAGCCTCCAGTGGACGCGCCAACATCCATACAGATTTTCCCCTCCAGCCCAATGGGCCATACGGCCATGGCCTTTTCCAGCTTCAGCCCGCCGCGGCTCACATACCGCAGAGTGTTCCCCCGAATTTCAACAGCGGCATCCTCCGCCACGGCGGTGCCGGGCTTGTCCACCCGCTGTCCGTTTACATAGACCAGTCCGCTCATGATGGTGGCCTGGGCCTTCTGGCGGCTTTCCTGTAGGCCCTTTTCCGTCAGGAGGACGTCCAGCCGGATCTTTTTACTCATGCTTTTCCTCCGAACCGGCGGCCACCGCCGCCAGCTCCTGCTCCATTCCATGATAAAAGGCCGCGATGTGCCGCCCATCCACCAAAGCATGGTTGCACAGCAGGCTCACCGGCATCAGCGTCCGCCCCTCCTGCGTAAAGTACTTTCCAAAGGTGATCCTCGGGTTGCTGTCCGCCGGACTGGGGACCGGCTGAATCAGCGCCGTATAGCTCAGCCATGGCAGGGAAGACACAAAAAATTTCTCCAGAGATTCGTCTGGGTCCTCCTCGATGCTGGCCTTCCGCTTCGCCTCCTCCTGGGCCTTCCTGCCCGCTTCCAGATAGGCGGCAAGATCCGGCTCATTCTCCAGCGTGCAGTAGCAGAAGGTCTCATCCTCCAGCGCAACAGTATGGGAGACCCGGCACTGGTCAAATTCAACAATCCGTCCCTCCCTGATCCTCTGCCGCAGCTCCGGGACATTGTTTGCCGCCCGTGCAGCGCAGTAACAGACCGTGAGGAAAAACGGCAGCTTCTCCCCCTTGACCCGTTTCAGCGCGTCCGTGATATCCACGTTGGCGGTAGTCCCCACATAAGGATACGCCAGACTGCTGAAATATTCAAAATGCGCCCTTCGCGGGAAGTTGTCCATATCAAGCCATCGAAATGCCATTTGAAATCCCTCCTTTATGCGTTTCTCTCTGCCATCCATCGCTCCAGTGGTTTCCGGCTGAGCGGCAAGATATTTTCCGGCAGACGGTCTCCTCCACCTCCTCGCCCAGCTCCATAGATCCGCCGGCGTAGTCCCAGCAGCCGTTGTCGCTGCGTCTCTGCAGCAATATGCGGCCTGCCGTGTCCACCACGATCACACCGGCCCCGGTCTGGATCAGCGGACGATAGCCCACCACTTTCCGCAGGTCCAGGATGCAGTCCGCCATGTCAGTCCTTCCTTTCCGTAATCCTCACCGCCAACTCTAAGGCCAGCAGCGCGGCCTTGTCCTTGCCTGTGATATTGGCGTCCTGGCTGAGGCTCCACGCCTCCCATTCCCCGCCGTCCAGATTGTCCGAGGCGTGGAAGAAGTGAAACACATCCTTCCCCCGGAACCGGGCCAGCGCGGCCACCGCCGAACACTCCATATCCACGCACACGCACCCCGCCGCCTTCCGGCGCTCCATCTTTTCCACCGTCTCCCGGTAAAAAGCGTCCGTGGTCCAGACCTTGCCCAGGGTGTATGTGCATTGATGGTGATCCAAAATCTCTATAAATTCTTCCCGATATTTCGGGTTTACCTCGATCTCGTCCGAGGGCGGCGCGTAGTGGAAGCTGGCTCCCTCGTCCCGCAGGGCGGCTGTGGGGATGATGATGCCGCAGTCGCCAATGGACCGGTCCAGCACCCCGCAGGTGCCGAACAGCACCAGCTTCTCCACCCCGGCGGCAAACAGCTCCTCCAGGACCCCCATACATCCCGCCGCGCCCACGTAGGCCTCGAACAGGGCGATCTCCACGCCCTTATACTCCGTCCGGTAGACCGGAGCATCCCAATTGGCTTTCTTCAGCCGCATGATCTCCACTCCGCCCAATCGCTCCACCATCCGGTCGAAGGTCCTCAGCTCAAAGCAAGACACCGCCACCCTGGGACAGTCCTGTACCGGCTTAATATTGCCCCAAGGGTTGATGACCGCCGACGGGTTGGGGTCAAACTCCTGCAATAACATTTCTCTCTCCTTACACATCCCGATAAAACAGGATATCCGCCTTGCCCTCCTGCTTGGTTCCCTTATAGACCTCCGTATCCAGTCCGCCGATGCGGAACCCGGCCTTCAAATAGAACCGGCAGGCCCCCAGATTGTTGTCCTGGCCCTGGGTGTAGAGGCCGCGATACCCGCGCTCTTTGCATACCTCCCCGGCCTTTTCCATCAGCGCGCGTCCCACGCCCTGCCCCCGGCAGGCCCCGGAAACTTTCAGATCATAGAGGTACATGTACTTAAAAAACGCCTCCTGGAGGATCGCCAGGCCGACGCACTTCTCTCCGTCGTATGCTCCCAGGAACACGCTGTTTTCCTTCATTGCTTCATAGTCATAGTCCTCATCCGGAAAGCACATTTCAGACACATTTTCCTCATCAAAAAGGACCTCTCTGTATCCCCATCTGCCGTCCACATAAGACGGCTCCATCCTTCCGAACAGCCGGAATGGCTCGTTCGGTAAATTGATATCCGCCCGGTGGGCTCCATCGATCTCTTTGACCTCAATCATGTCTGTCCCTCCTCTCTCTGACAGGCCAGCCGCTCCCACAGCTCCCTGTACACCCGGCCGCACAGCTCTGTCACGGCTTCCCGGTTTTCCTCCAGACAGGCGTAGAGACGATCACAGGCCGCGCCGGCCCTGTTCCACTCCTCCCGGGTGATGGTCCCCTCCGCCAGGGCTTCGTCCAGTTCGTCCTGATCCATCACGAACAGCTCGCCGCGGCTGTTGACCACGATATCCAGATACATATCCACAAACGTCGGATTTTCCGGATCATCGAACCGGTTGCCTGCGGTAATGTCAAAATAGATCTGGATCAGCCGCCCCCGGTCATCGTACATGGCGGTCAGCCAGAAGGGCAGCCCCTCCAGCGCGATCTGCACCCAGGCGTAGTCCGTATCCACGATCAGTACGTCCTCGCCCCCATCGTGGACGGTCAGCGGCCCGGTGACCTCCCGGATAACCAACAGGCTCTCCTTCCCCCGCTGTCCGCATATCTGACAGTCCCGGCTGACGTACTCCCGCCGGAGGATGCGGTGCCAGTCGCTGCGGCGCATATCTTTTTTGACCATTTCATCGACCTCCGTTCCAGCTTCCCAGACAATAGGGACACACGTCCCGGCAGGCATGGCAGGCAATCCGCCACACCCGCTTCTCAGAATCGTCCCCAAAGGCGTGGTCCCAGCACGCCTGCTGGACCAGCTCCTCTCCGCCTAAAGCGTGGACTGGACAGACCTCCACGCATTTTCCGCAATTGTCGCAGACCGGCTCTCTCACCGGGTCCGCCTCCAGCTTCTCTCCACACAGCACGCACCCCAGCCAGACCATGCTCCCCAGCTCCGGGGTGATAAGCAGAGAGTGCCGCCCGATGGTCCCCAGCCCCGCCGCCTGAGCGGCGTGCTTCTGGGAGACGATGGACCGCCAGCGGCCGGTTTTCTCATCCCACTGACTCTCATTGGCAGGGACGGGCACACACTGTACGCCCCGTTTCTCCAGCTCAATGCAGAGATCCAGCGCGACAACGTCCATTTTCGCCGTAATGGAGTTGCGGATCCGGGTATACACAACGTCATTCCCGCAGGCGGCCCCCGCCGCAGGAAACCGGCAGGCAAAGGAGATCACGGACCTGCACGCCGGCCACACGTCCAGAGGATGATATCCCTCCGGCGCATCCGCGAACCGGTCCGGACCGGCGATCCCGCACAGCTCCGCGCCCAGCTTATATGCAATCTCCTTTACTTCCCGGCTGGTCATTCCGCTTCCCTCCCGTTACCGCAGCTTTTTGGACAAATGCAGCATATCCAATACCGACTCCGCCACGCCCGCAGCATCCAGTCCCAGCAGCCCGCGCAGCTGCGCCACTGACCCTTGGGGCGCAAAAGCGCCCTTCAAATTCTTCAGAACCATCTTCCGGGGCGCAGCCCCCGCCTGTACCAGCGCCGAGGCCAGCTGCTGCCCGATGGACCCGTTCTCGTTGCAGTCCTCCAGCACCAGCAGCCGTCCCGTGCGCCGGACCGACTCCGCCACCGGCTCCACATCCAGCGGCGCGATTCGATTCAGCTTGACGGCCTCCGCGCTGACGCCCTTCTCCTCCAGCAGCTCCGCCGCCGTGAGGACCTCGTCCGCCAGCGTCCCATAGGCCACCAGCGTCACATCCGTCCCGGACCGCAGAAGGGACGCCCCCTCACCGGCCCACGCCGGATACTGCCGTCCCTCTCCCCCCCGGGGATACCGGACCGCCACGGGGCCCTCCGCCTCAACGGCCCAGCGCAGCATCTCCTTCAGCTCGGAGAAGCAGGCCGGACACAGCACCGTCATGCCGGGGATCTGGGTGAGATACCCCACGTCCTGACAGCCGTGGTGGGTGGGCCCGTCGGAGCCCACCAGTCCCGCCCGGTCCACCGCCAGTATCACGTGGAGCCCCTGGAGCGCTACATCGTGGAGCAGCATGTCAAATCCCCGCTGCAAAAAGCTGGAATATACGGCGAATACCGGGACCATCCCCTGTTTCGCCAGTCCTGCCGACATGGCTACGGCGTGGCCTTCGGCAATGCCCACATCAAAAAACCGCTTAGGCCATGCGGAGGCGAACTCCTGCAAGCCCGTGCCCTCCGCCATAGCGGCGGTAACGGCGCACAGGCGGCGGTCCTTCCCGGCCATCTCTACCAGCTCGTGCCCCAGGATATAGGAGAAATCGATGCTCCGTCCCATGTCCGGCCCAGTGGCCGGGTCAAACGGCGCTACGCCGTGACTCCGCTCCGGCTTGGTCTCGGCGGGATGGTAGCCCTTGCCTTTCACCGTACGCACATGAAGCAGCACCGGACAGTCCATTTCCCTGGCCCAGGCCAGGGTGGTACACAGCTGCTCCACATTATGCCCATCCACCGGCCCAAGGTAGGTGAACCCCATATCCTCAAACATGGAACAGGGGTAGATGGCCCGCTTGACGCCGCTCTTGATGCGGTGGTTCAGCCGGTAGAGCCGCTGACCGCCGGGAACATGCTCCAGCACCGCACGGTAGCTCTTTTTGAACCGGTAGTACCCTGGCCGCAGCCGCAGGCGGCTCAGGTGTGTTGCCACGCCGCCCACGTTGGGATCAATAGACATGCCGTTGTCGTTGAGAATCACCACCATGGGCTCTCCGGAGGCCCCGGCATCATTGAGTCCCTCGTAGGCCAACCCGCCGGTAAGCGCCCCATCCCCGATGAGGGCCGCCACACCGTAGTCCTCCCCCCGCAGCGTTCTGGCCCGGGCCATGCCCAAGGCCACGGACACGGAGTTGGACGCGTGGCCGGCCACGAAGGCGTCGTGGCCGCTCTCCTCCGGCTTGGGGAAACCGGACAGGCCTCCCAGCTGCCGGAGGGTACCGAACAGCTCCCGCCTTCCGGTAAGAAGCTTGTGGACGTAGCACTGGTGTCCCACGTCGAACACCAGACGGTCCCGGGCCGTGTCATAGACCCGGTGGAGGGCTACCGTCAGCTCCACGGCTCCCAGATTGGACGCCAGATGCCCCCCGGTGCGGGCCACGCTCTCTACTAAGAATTGACGCAGCTCCCCGCACAGTTCTTTCAGCTCCGCCCCGCTCAAGGCCTTTACGTCCGCCGGGGTGGAAATATGCTCCAGGATCAAAACCGTTTCACCTCTTCTTACGGCTGAACAGATGCAGAAGCCGTCCAACCAGTTGGAGTACAGCCGTGCTTTTTGCGATGGCAAAGCTCTTGCCCAACGCCTTGCCCCCGATGGTCAGACCGGAGGTCAGAGCCGTCACCGCCAGGGAAATCACCATGCCCGGCATCCCGAAAGCCGTCTGTATCTGCACCACGATCACCGCGCCGGTAGAACCGGAGATGATGCCGCAGATGTCCCCCACCACGTCATTGCAGAAGCTGGACACCTTGTCAGCCTTCCGGATGAGATTCAGGGCCTCACGGGCTCCAGGGGTCTTCCGGGCGGCCATGGAGTGAAAGGGTTTTTCATCAGCCGCCGTCACCGCCACACCAATGATATCAAAAACAATGCCCAGCAGGATAAACGCCAGCAGCACCGCAAAGGCAACCGCAAGCCCCGCCCCGTCCAGCGCCTGATCGGAGGCCAGGCTAAGCGCCGCCGACAGGACCACGGCGATGAAAAACACCTGCACCGCCCAGCGGCCTGTCGATTTCTCCTGCTTCCCCTTTTTCTTCTGCTGCTTCTGCTTTTTACTGTCTGCGTCCAAGAAAATTTCTCCTCACTTTCGATGATATTATTTCCGCTCGCTCACATACAGCTGCGCCCGGTTCTGTATCAGTTTTGCCGTCTCGTCCAGGGTCTTGTCCCCAGCGAAGTAGGCGCCGGATACGTCGGTGATGATCTCCTCCAGGGACTCATCCCAGCGGTAGACTGTATCGATCTGCTCATAGAGCGCCATAACCTGATCCAGGTCCTCCTGGGTGGCGGCATGAAGGTCTACGGTCACCTCCGACTCGCCCACCCAGTACGAAGTGCTGGCGGGAGTCAGCTCCTGCGCCATCTCAAACTCCGCTCTCCTCTGGAAATCTGCCTTGTTGATGGGGAAGCCTATGAAATGCCACGACGCGACATCATCCTGGGGCAGCAGTATCTGCCGGATAAAGGACCAAGCGGCCTCTTTGTCCCTGCAGGTGCTGGACATGGCCATGTTCAGTCTTGGCAGGAAGCTGCTGCCTACCTCTCCCCAGGGGTTGGGGCATCCCACAAAGGACACCTCGTCCCCCAGCATGAACCTGTATCTCTGCAGGCTCCTCAGCTCCATGATCCCCTGGTTCATCAGCATCTGCTCCTTGTCCAGCAGCCGCCGGCTCTCATCCTGGAAATCGAACTCCTCGCCCGCCGGGATGCTGCCGCAGAAGGCCAGCAGCTCCCGGAACTCCTTGCTGTCGAACCGGCAGGAGTCCTTCTTCCAGTCCACGAACCGGCTCCAGTCCATCTGCAGCAGATCCAGCAGCACCTTGCTCTGGCTCTTGGCCCGCATGGGAATGCACCCCTCCGGCAGCTTTTCCAGGGCCTCCCACATGTCCTCCGGCGTCCAGGTGTACCGGTCGCCCACTACGCTCCGGGCCCCAGCTATGGTCCGGATCTGGAAGCTGTCGGTCACCGCATAGAGCTTTCCGTCGATCTCCGCCGCCTCCAGCACCCGGACCATCAGGTCCTCCCGGCTGATCTCCGGGTCCTTGTCGATCCAGGGCCACAGATCCTCCAGCAGGCCCTTTGCGCCCCATTGGACCATGGGCATCGGCCCCCACGAGGAGAAGATATCCGGGATGCGCCCCGCCCCGATCTCCGTGAGCAGCCGGGTCATGCCGCCGGATGCGTCCCCGTTGCCGGACTGTCCGTAGTCCGTCACGGAGATCATGTACTCCGGGTTGGTCTGGTTAAACTCCAGGATCGCCGCCCGTTCTGTGGAGTCCAGGTTAAAGGCGGCATAGGTCAGCACCTTCTTCTCCGGCAGGGAGGCGGCCTCCACAGGCGCGAGGACGCTCACCTTTCTCTTGGAGCCGTCCTCCCACATTTGACCGCATGTCACCGCCAGCCTGCCGTCCGGCAGGAAGGCACAAAACGTGACGGACTCCCTGTCGATCCCGGCGTCCAGGAAGCTCAGCAGCCGCTCCCCCTCGCCGGGTTTTCCGTCCTCTCCCGTCCTCCAGGCCCACAGCTCTTCACCCGCCGTGTAGTAAAACAGCGCGTTTTCATCCCCGGCGTAGACACTGGCCCCGGACGGCAGGGGATACGTCTCCCCCCAGCCCTTTGCTTCCTTATCGATGACCCGCAGGCGGTAACGGTCCTCATCACCGGACCGGTCCGGATCAGAGAGCCCTATCCGTCCATCGCTGAACAGGGCCAGGCCGCCTAACCCCGCATCCGCCTCCAGGGTGAACCGGATCTCTCCCGTCTGATCCAGCACGGCAACGCCCTCGTTGCACCAAGCCGCCAGATCCCCCTCGCCGTCTATCAGGAAGCCGCGAAGAATACCCAAGCCCAGCTCCTGCTCCAGCTCCGTCCAGCTCTTTTCAAACACTGATCGGAAAAGCAGCTTCCCCTCCGCATCCATCTGCCGCAGGACTACCCGGCCATCGAAATCATCGCCGATGCTGATCCGCTCCCACAGCCACAGCGTTCCGTCCGGCCCGGCCTGCAGGCCGCCGTCTATGGAATAATAGTTCCCGTTTTCATAGGGCTGATCCTCCGGCAGGACCTCCATCCCGCCTCCCGCCAGGGGCAGGCGCATAAGCTCCAACGTCCCTCCGCCTCTATGGCCCGCCAGATAGACGAAATCGCCCAAAACGCAGCTTCCTTTGATCCGCTGCAGCTCCGCGTCCAGCGGCAGGTCCTCCCCCACGTAGACGATGCCGTTGTAGGGCTCCGCTTCCACCGCCTTCTTCCCGCAGGCCGTCAGGCCCAGCGCCATCATCAGCGCCAGCAAAAGCGCCATACTTCTCTCTCTGATCTGCATCGGTCCATTCCTTTCTTTTCAAATATAATCGTGCAACTCAGCATAAAAACCGCCGCCCCGCCCAGCGGGCGGGACGGCGCACATTCCGCTGTCACGTAAAAACTAAACGGCGGCAGCAGTCAAGGTAAATCTTACGGCTTAGGTACGGGCTGGATTTCCCCGGGGCGCACCCCTCGTTGCCGATCGGGCGGTTTCCCGTTCGGCGTCCCGGCGCGGCGTTGCCCACCGCGCTGCCCGACTGCCACTTAGTCCGCACTGCAATCCCCTGACTGCCCAGTGACGACAGCCTAGGTGTTTTCCACCACAGTCAAACCGCTTCTTAGCCTCTTTTGCAGGCAGGGTTTCAAGGAGCAATAGCAGCCTCTCCCTGGCCGGGGAAAAGCTGGGTCGTTCTCCTATCCGCCATGTCCACGCAAGGCAGGCTACATCTGCACACAGCGTTCACGGCTCAAGGCCGGGTAGCACCGCAATACAGGTTTCTACACCTGAGCCGTACACGGGTCGCGTTACCACAAAGGGAGTACGCCCGCCCACGAGAACAGGTCTCCACGACCGCAGGGTCGGCTTCCCCATGCCATTGGGGAACGCCCTACGGCCGCAAGCGCGGGGAGTCCGCGCTTCCCGCCCAGCACCCACCCCAAACTGGGCGTTTGCAGCAGGCACCAGGGGTTTCACAGCTATGCCCTTTAAAGGATTTTTAGGCCCTTCTTCGGAAGCGGCAGATCTGACTAGGATACTGCGCCGTCGTTTAGCAGGACATAGTATACCACGCCCCGGTTGAATATGCAAGAGAATATGCAAATTTTTCTATATATTTACAGTTTATTCGCAATTTTCCCCCAGGCACTCCTTCCGGGCCCGAAGGACATCAGCTCTCCTGCATACGCGACGGCGAGATGCCAAAATAGCTCTTGAAACGCTTGGAAAAATAGAAAGCGTCCTGATATCCCACCAGCTCCGCAGCCTGGGCAACCGTCATATCGGGGGACGCCAGAAGCTCCTTGGCCCGCTCCATACGAAGCCGCGTCAGATACTGCATGAGCGTCATCCCGCAGATCCGCGTAAAATTGCGGCTGAGGTATGCCGGACTGATAACCAGGCGGGAGGCCAGATACCGCAGCCCCATGTCCGGGCAGGCATATTCGCTGCGCATCAAATCCGTGGCCTGGGCAACCGCCTTCTCAATCAGGGAACTGTTTTCGTTCTTGCTCTCATCGGCCAGGGACAGGAACAGCCTCAGCAGATGCTCCTCGATCTGCGCCAGATCGTACCCCGCATTCAGAAGGACAGAGGCGCTGTAAACAGCATCCTCTCCAGGCGCGCCGCCGGAACATTCTGCGGAATAGGTCATGGCAATAGAGAGCAGGGCAGAGAGCTGGATTTCCAGGGCAGAGAGCGCCAGCTGCTCCCGGCGTACCACGCCGAACCAGTCGGAAAGCAGGGGCGCAAACTGCTGGGAATCTCCCTGCAGCAGGGCCAGGTTCAGCGCATTCTGCTTTTTTTGCAGAATATCCTGTGTGCGCTTGGTCAGATGTCCGGCGCGGGTCATATCCGCTTTCTCACCGTAGATGACGCGAAATGTGAAAAAGCGCATGGCCCCCCCATAAGCCCCGGCCAACTGGCTGGGAGTACCACCGAAGGGCTTTGAGTAAGCGGCAATGCAGGGCGGGCCCGCCGAGGCCTGCAGGGCGCCGGAAATCAGCCCGATCATGTCCTGGGGACTTTCCCCTCTCCAGGGCAGGATCAGCACCGATCTTCCCTGTCCATCAGTGCAGGCGCATACGTAGCCCAGCCCGGCGGCCGTCTCAGAGGCAATATTGTGGGCCGCAAGCCGGAGGGAGCTGCGCTGTTCAAAGCCGAAGCTGCTGAGGGCGGCAGGCCGCACGGCCAGCACCAGCAGCTGATACATCTCCTCCGGACATACGCCGTACTGGCGCAGGCGGTTCCCGTCCTCGCCGGAGGTGTGACCGGACAGAACGCTTTGAAAAAATTTCTCCCGCATAGACCGGTCAGCCGCTGTCCGGGCCCGCAGAAGGGTCTGCTCCGTTGCGGCGCTGCGCCGCCGGTTATCCAGCGCTTCCCGGATGCCGGCCACGGTCTCCCGCAGCTCAGCCACATCAATTGGCTTGAGCAAGTAGTGCGTCACGCCGAACGCCATGGCCTGACGGGCATACTCGAAGGAGGCAAAGCCGGAAAGGATGATAAAGTGCGCATGCAGCTCCTGCCGGCACAAGGTGCGGACCAGCTCCAGGCCATTCCGGCCGGGCATGGAAATGTCGAGAATAATCAGGTCCACCCGTTCATGCTGTAAAAATGCCAGGGCCTGCTCCACATCCTCCGCCTCGCCCGCACAGGCAAAGCCGAACTTTTCCCAGGGAATGCACAGCTTGACCCGCTGGCGGACATAATACTCGTCGTCCACCACCAGAAACCGATAGAGCATAGGGCAACCTCCTTTACTCCCCCTGTTCGGGCTGTACCGGCCCGGCCAGACGGTCGGGGATGCGCATATCGATCCGGGTACCAGCTCCAGGGGCGGAATGGACCACAACTTGAGCCGCCTGCCCAAAATAGAGCCTCAGCCGCTTCCTTGCACTGCTGATCCCAAAGGAATCTGCCGGGCAGGGCCGGTCCCCGTTCAGACGCGCCGCCGTCTCCGGCGGCATTCCGGCGCCGTTGTCCCTGATCCGGATGGAAATTCCGTCCGGATCCCTGCGCACAGAGACATGCAGCCGCAGCTCCTCCTCTGTGTGGAAGCCGATGAAGCCGTGTACTACGGAGTTCTCCACAAAAGGCTGCAATATCAGTTTGGGCAGCGGACAGGCGCAGGCGGACTCGTCCATAGACAGGGTAAACTGAAACGCCCCGGCGTAGCGGGTCTGCATGATGCGCAGGTAGCTGCGGGTGATCTCCATCTCATGAGAGAGCGGGACCACCTCCTGCCCTCCGTTCAGCACAGCACGGTAAAAGCCGGATATCTGGTTAATCAGTTCGATGGACTCCTCACTTTCGCCGGATTGGATCATCCCGCAAACCGTTTCCAGCGTGTTGTACAGGAAATGCGGCTGCATCTGCACCTGAAGGTAGGACAGCTCAAAGCGGTGCCGCTGCTCGCTCTCCTCCCGGATACGCAGCAGCAGCTGCTGGGTATTGTCCGCCATGGCGTTGAGTTCACCGGCCAGAACCCCCAGCTCGTCCTCCGTACATACCGGCACACGCACATCATAAGTCCCGGCGGCCATACGCCGGATACTGGCGGTAATCTCTCCCAGGGGCCGCAGCAGGCGCTGCATGTAATGCCTGCTGCGCCATATGGCTAAGGCAACAAACAGGAGTCCCAGCAGCACGACCGCCTGGAACAGATAGAAAGCCTGCCGGTAGATCGCCGCCCTGGGCGTCAGGAGGATCAGTTCCATGTCCGCTTCCGGATAGCGCATGGAGGAATAGAGGTAATCCCTTCCCTCCAGAGCCACAATGTCCCCGCTGCGCGGCTTACCGGAAAGGGAGAACAGCGCAGCCAGTCCGCTGCCCACCAGGCGTTCCTCCGAGCAGGCACACACTGCACCGGTACTGTCCGCTGTCAGAAACAGCTCTCCTTCCGCCGTACTGCCGCGGTAAATGTCCCGGATTTCCTTGGGCGAAACCATGATGGTGAACATACCGATGGGACTGCCGGAGAAGGAATAGGATTTTTTCATACAGAAAAACAGATAATTTTCCTCCTGACCGGAGGTTCCCTCCCGCACATACCAGAGAGAGGCGGCATCAGAATTCAGAAAAGATTCCCGCACCTCCTGAGGTACCAGAAAGCCGGTTCCACCGCCGGTCCCATAGGTGTCCTTGGAAATAGAGAGGTTGTCTCCGTCATAGTAGGCGATAGAGCCGACAGCGGGCTGTGTGGCAAGATATTCCGCCAGGTAGCTGGAAAACGCCGCGTCCCGCAGGAACGCCTCGTATGGCGTGGAAGTCTCCTGGGAACTGGTCTGACGGTGCGTCGTGGCCTTGTAAAAGGTCAGCAGGGATGCCTGGGACTGGATGCGGTTGAGTGTGATGTCAAACCGGCGGCTGATGGTATGCAGGCGCTCCTGACAGCTCCGTACAGCCTGTTCCCGCAGAATCGCCCCTGAAATCATAGCGATCAGAACGGCGGTAAACGCCGTAGACGCCAGAATGATGGCAATCACCATTGCAGTTACCTTGGATTCAAATGTAAACAGCTTTTGCCTGCGGATCATGCCTTTTTCCTCCTTGGGTTTTACGCTCAGGCACCATTATAAATGGCAGCCTGGTGAAAGTCAATTTGGCAGAGGGTTTTGCGCAAATTAGTACATGCGGCACAAAAAAATCCAGTCAAGAACGCCGCGGCGCATCCCTCTTCTCCCACCGCCTGCAGGCGGAAAGCAAAATAGTGCAGAAATGATTGAAAAAATACCATGTTCTCTGAGGCCCGGCCATGCTATAATGGGGCATCCTATTGGGAAGACCCGCATACAGAATGTGAAAGGAGTGTTTACAGATGAAAAGGGTACTTGCCTGCCTGACAGCGGCCCTGCTGGTTCTGGGCATCACGGCCTGCGGCGGCGCACCGGAGGAGAAACAGCCGCAAGATGACAGCCAGCCGGAAAAGGTGACCATAACCTACCTCTCCCGCTACACCAACCCCGAGGTTCCCCGTCACAAATACTATCTGGATAAGCTGGAGGAATTCCGCGCCCAAAATCCGGACATTATTGTGGAGGACATCTCTATTTCCGACGCAGACTCCTATAAAAGCAGCCTGCGCTCTGCGGTAGCCACCGGAACACTGCCTACAGTTTACATCTGCTCCGACGCTTTCCCTCATCTCGATTGGGCCAAGAACGGCGTGATGCAGGATCTTACTTCTCTTATTGAGGCGGAAAACTGGACCGGGCCCACCGACCCGGATATCTTCTCCTCCTTCTCCTTCCCCCGGGACGGACTGGACGGCATTTACGGCATCCCCAACGCAGTGGTCAACTCCCCTGTCTATGTCAACACCAAACTGCTGGCGGAGTACAGCCTGGAAACACCGGAAACCTGGGAAGATGTGCTGGCCATGACGGAGACCCTGCGTGCCGCAGACCCCACGATCATCCCCTTCTGCCTGCCGGCGAAGTCCAGCGCTGATCTGGGCCGCTTTTTCAGCGAGCTGGTCGTGCGTATGTACGGCCTGGAGTTTCGGGACAAGGTAATCGCTCATGAGGTCAAATGGACAGATCCTGAGCTGACAAATGCCCTGAAGGTCTTTCAGGAGTATATTGATCTCGGCGTCTTCGGTCCGGACGCAATTACCTCCGACACGGAGCCGGGTATCGCCGCCTTCGGAGAAGGACGGGTTGCCATGCTGTTTGCGGCAAGCTACTTCTGGGACCGTTTCAACAGTTTTGACTTCGCCGATGAAATCAATTGCGTGAATTTCCCCTATTTTCAGGATGCGCCTGAAAACAAGGATATCTGGTTTGCCACAACCAGCGAGGGCTTCTGTGTATCCGCCAAGCCCGGTACGCCTGAGTATGACGCCGCCGGACGGCTGCTGAACTTTATGCTGGGCGCTGAAACTCTGAGCGGATATGCCAACGAAATCGCCAAGGGCGGGATTTATCCGCTGGAGGTAGACTTCGATATGTCTCTGGCATCAACTCCCATGCGGACCTTTATGGACGGCTACGCCGGCAGAAGCGGCATAACCGACAATATCACCGCCTATATGAACAATTCCAATGTGATGGGCGTTACGAACACGGAACTGCAGGGTCTTTTTGTGGGACAGAGCTATGAGACGGTTGCCCAAAGCCTGCAAAATCAGTACGATGAGATTTTCGGCGGTTAAGGACCACCGGCAGAGCCGCACACGCGGCTCTGCCGGTGCAGTGCAGGGCTTGACAGAAGGCAGGTGAGTGATTTGCGTACATTCTCCGCAAAAAAGCGCAGGACTGTCAGCGGCCTGCTGATGGTTCTCCCCCTTTTGCTTCTCTATGGCACGGTCGTTGTCTATCCTCTGCTGAATATGGTATACACCTCGTTCTTCTCCTGGAGCGGCATTGCCGGAGTTGAACTGCAGTTTGCGGGACTGTCCAACTATATAAAGTTCTGGACGGCTCCCGAAACCAGAACCGCTTTTCTCAATATCGGCATCCTGGCGCTCACGGGCCTTTTTGCCACACTGCCCATCTCCTTTTTTCTGGCGACAGTAATCAACCGCAGATTTTTCGGCCTGCGGATCGTGAAAACCATGTATTTCTTGCCGGTGGTAATCAACCGCATGGCCATCTGCCTGATGTTCACCTTCCTTCTGCTGCCCGGCGCGGGCCCTATCCCCTCCATTCTGGAAAAACTTGGGCTGGCGGAACATCTGAATCTGCTGGGGAATGTGAATACGGCCATGTGGACGGTGGCCTTTGTCAATATGTGGAGCAACGTGGGGTTCCAGATGATCCTCTTCTCCTCCGGAATGGCGTCGATCCCGGAGGAGCTGTACGAAGCTGCGGCGCTGGACGGCGTGACGCCCTGGCAGCGGCTGCGGTATATTACCCTCCCGCAGCTGCGCCCGACGCTGTCCATCGTCATCATCTTTATCCTCACGGGAACCTTCAAGGTGTTTGACTTTGTGATCGGACTGACCGGCGGCGGCCCCGCCTATGCCACGGAGGTTCCTATTACCCTGCTCTATAAGCAGGCGTTCACCTATGGTAAGTTCGGTTACGCAAACGCCATATCTGTCATGATGGTGCTGCTGTGCCTGCTGATCGCCCTTCTGGTAAACCATATCTTTGCAGAACATGAGCTGCCAGGAAGGAGGAAACATCTGCCATGAAAGTCAGAAAGCGGTCTCCTGGCGGCATGATCTATGTCCTGCTCGCCGGTGTCTGGTTCCTCACAACGCTGTTCCCTCTCTACTTTACCCTGATTTCCTCTTTTAAGGATGACCAAAGCATTTTCTCCCATTTTTTTGCCCCTCCCGCCACTTGGATGGTGGAAAATTATGAAAAAGCGGAGAGTATGATCCATATTCTCCGTGCAGCGGGCAATTCCCTGCTGGTTTCGGCGGTATCCATCGCTCTCATGCTGGCGGTTGCCATGATGGGCGCTTACGCGGTATCCCGGCGCATCGTCCCCGGCAGCGGCGGGATACACACGCTTCTGCTGGCCGCGATGATGATTCCTATCCAGGCCGCCATTGTACCGGTTGTACAGATGGTAAACGCCGTCAACCTGTCCGATAACCTGCTGGCCCTGTCTGTGGTCTACGCGGGGATCAACCTGTCCATGGTATTCCTGATTCTGAAAAACAGCATTGACAGCATCCCGAGAGATCTGGACGAAGCCGCCACAATTGACGGCTGCGGCCCTTTCCGAACCCTGCGGCATGTGATCCTGCCCGCTTCCAAACCCGCTGTCGCCACATGCGCTATTATCTCGTTTCTCTCCATTTACAACGAGCTGCCTCTTGCAAACGTGCTGATCCGCACCAAAGAACTGCGCACGGTTTCCCAGGCGCTGCTGAATTTGAAGGGCGATTTTGGCACGCTCTACGGCATCAGCTTCGCGGCAATCGTCGTCAGCGTGATCCCCACTCTGCTGATGTACCTGCTGGCCCAGGAAAAAGTGGAAAAAAGCATCTGCGCCGGCAGCGTAAAGGGCTAAACCGCCTGCGCTTCCGCCGCGCGCCAAACACAAGGAGGATGTCTAATGTATATTCCCGACTGGACGCAAACAATGGGCCGGACCCGAGCCCGCCTGCCTCTGGAGGAAGCCGTCTCCTCCCTGCGCCGGTATATCCGCCGGGGAAAGGAGGACCCGGCTATTGAATTGGCCTACGATCTTTACCGCACCAGCGAAATGATGCTGGAACAGCTATGGTACGAACTGGAGCGCATAGCGGTTGAGGACGTGGGCATGGGAGACCCTTACGCGCTGGACTACGTTTACCAGCTGCGCCGCATCTGCTATGACTGCGAGGTCTACATGCCGGAAATCGGCGGCATGATGGCCCTGTGCTTCATCCATGCAATCCGCTATCTGAGCGCCTGCCCCATGCAGGGCGGCGCTGCCGAGGCTCTGTCACAGGTAAAGCGTGCCTATGAACGGGGAGAAACTGCTGAAATTCCCTCTTTTGCCTCCGACCATCACAACCACGCCGGACGGGCTCTGGGGGCAACGCCGCTGAGCTTCCTTGAGCCGGAAAGCGGCAGCAAGGTCGTACCCGAGGTGCCCGGGATGGCCGCTCCCTACCGTGCCCATTTGGCGGAGCTGCTTACACCTGAGTATGGCGGCCCCTCCCCCAAAAGGTTTCCCGAGGGGGGCTACAATCACTTCTATGAATGCACCTCTCCCGCAGGACTGAACCAGGAGCTGATGCAGTCGGCTTTCCAGAAGACCATCCGCCGCGCCATGACCAAGGAGGCCCTGAAGCTGGCCTACGAGGCAGTTCGCTCCGGATGGGAGATGGAGTCGTACATGTGGCAGCGGATCGTCATCATATCGGTGGAGGACATCGGCATGGGCGACCCCCATTGCAGCCGTCTGATGTACACCTTTTACCGCGTCAAGGATCACTTCATGACCTGCACCGACGTGCGGACGATGCTGCTCATGCAGGCGGTAACGTATCTTTGCTCCTGCTCCAAGGAGCGGTCTACAGAACTGCGCAAGGGGATCCTGAACAAAGAATTTGCCGCCGGAAAGGTACCGGCTCTTGCAGAAGAATAGCAAACGGAGGTAATTCACAGATGATAAGAACCGCAGTTATTGGAAGCTTTGTGGCGGACTTGATGGCAATGGCTCCCCGGCTGCCAGCCCGTGGGGAAACCGTAATGGGTTCTCTCTTTCGCACCGGCGCAGGCGGCAAGGGGTTCAATCAAGCAGTTGCGGCCCACCTGGCCGGGGCAGACATACAGTTTGCATCCCGGATGGGCCGTGACGCCTACGCCGGGCTGGCGGTGGAAATCATGGAGCGCATCGGCCTCTCCACGGAGCATCTTGTCTGGAGTGAACGGGACGCTACCGGCGCCGCCCTGATCTGTGTGGACAGCGAGGCCGGGGGCAATCAAATCGTGGTTGTCCCCGGGGCCTGCGGACATTTTGAGGAAGAGGATCTGCCTCCGCTTTTCGGCCTGGCCGGTTCCTGCGGATATCTTTTAATGCAGCTGGAGATCGATCAGCATCTGGTGGAACGCCTGGCCCAATCCGCTGCCGCCCAGGGTGTACGCGTCATTCTCAATCCCGCCCCGGCCGCCCCGCTTTCTGCAAAGCTCTGCGAAGCGCTGTATCTGGTAACCCCCAATGAGGTGGAAGCCGCGCAGCTGACCGGGGTCACATGTAAAAGCCGGACGGACTGCCGCCGCGCAGCACGTATTCTTCTGGAGCGCGGAATCAAGCATATCGTTATCACCCTGGGCAGTCAGGGTGTGTACTGCTGCGATGGAACGCGGGATATCCTGTTTCCCAACTATGACCTTCCGGTAGTGGACACCACCGGGGCCGGCGATGCCTTCAACGGCGGCCTGCTTGCCGGGTTGAGCCAAGGCATGGACCTGTTTGATGCCGTCGCCTACGGCGCCGTTGTCTCAAACCTCTCCGTAACCAAGGTAGGAACCGCCGCCGCCATGCCATCCCTGGCGGAAATCCGGCAGTTTACTCAGAAGCACGGGATGCTGAAAGGCAGCGTACAGAGCCTGTTCCCATAGTTTCCGGGGACAAGGCGCAGCGGCTCCCTCCAAAAAGGGAGAAATTCAATTCCCTCCTGAAACCAAACAAACGCTCCCTCCTGCCGGAACCGGGAATTCTTACCGGCTTTTTGCAGAAGGGAGCGCTTTGCCATATTTTCAGGGCACTCAGATCCAAAGCTTCGATACGGAAATCTCCTGATAGATTCGTTCAATCGCTTCCGCAAACATGGGCGCAACCGTCAGGTATTTGATCTTGCTGCTGAGCGCCGGGTCGATGGCCGCAATGGTATCCAGGAATGCAATTTCCTTAATTGCGCTGTTGTTGATCCGGTCAATGGCCGGGCCGGAGAGGACGCCGTGAGAGGCGCAGGCGTACACGTTCCGGGCGCCGCCCACCTCCACAATGGCCTTGGCTGCGTTGCACAGGCTGCCCGCAGTATCCACCATATCATCGAACAGGATGCAGTCCTTGCCTTCCACATCGCCGATGACGTTCATCACCTCGCACTGGTTGGCCTTCTGACGGCGCTTGTCCACAATGGCCAGATTCATGTGCAGCTTCTGAGCGAAAGCCCGGGTCCGGGACACACTGCCCACATCCGGGGAAACAGCCACCATCTCCTCGCACTTCTCACCGAACTTCTTGGCGTAATAATCCACGAAAACCGGGTTGCCATACAGGTTGTCCACTGGAATGTCAAAAAAACCCTGGATCTGGGCGGCGTGGAGGTCCATGGTCAGCACCCGGTCCGCACCGGCGGCGGTGAGCATATTGGCCACCAGCTTGGCGGAAATGGGGTCCCGGGCCTTGGCCTTGCGGTCCTGGCGGGCGTAGCCGAAGTAGGGAATGACCGCCGTGACCCGGCCCGCAGAGGCGCGCTTCATGGCGTCGATCATGATGAGCAGCTCCATCAGATTATCGTTTACCGGACTGCTGGTGGATTGGATCAGAAATACGTCGGAACCTCGGACGGACTCGTAGATGGAAGCGAACACCTCTCCATCGGAGAAATGGCCGATCTCAGCGTTTCCAACCTGAATGCCGATGAGACGGCATACGTCCTTGGCCAGACTCATATTGGCGTTCCCGCTGAAAACCTTCATGTCTTTTCCGTGTGAAATCATTTCCAATGTCCTCTTTTCATCGTTATCGTCATTTTTCGGTACGTATTGCCAGGGGAACCGTGTATGAATACCCCTGTTTACTCTTTTCTTTGCATATCTCTTCGGACCTTGGCCCAACCGGGCTTATTCTCCTGCCTGACCCGGGAGATGGCCAGCGCGTCAGGGGGTATGTCCTTGGTAACGGTTGTGCCGGCAGCGATGTAAGCACCCTCCCCCACGGTAACCGGGGGAATCAGATTGGTATTGCAGCCAATAAAGGCATTGTCGCCAATGACGGTGCGGTGCTTCCGGAAGCCGTCATAATTGGAGGTAATGGTGCCGCAGCCAAAGTTGACTCCGGCGCCTACGTCAGCGTCTCCCACATAGGTCAGATGGCTCATCTTTGTTCCCGGACCAAAGACCGCATTCTTGATCTCCACATAGGCCCCCACCTTGCACCCGTCTCCCACCTGGCAGCGGGGGCGGATATGGGCATAGGGCCCCACATGGACGTCCCGTCCCAGAACGCTCTCGTTCATCTGGGAGGCGTTGACTACGCACCCGTCCCCCACCTCGCAGTCGGCAATCATGGCGTTTGGACCGATCTCGCAGTTCGCGCCGATAACCGTGTCCCCCCGGAGAATGGTCCCCGGCAGAAGAACAGTGCCCGCCCCGATGGTCACCCGTGGATCGATGTAGGTGTTGTCTATGTCCAACACCTTGACGCCCGTGCGCTGGTGGAACATGACAATTTCCTCCTTTACCGCCCGCTGGAGCCGGGCCAGCTCCGCCGTGGTGCGGAAGGAGAGCATCATGCTGCCCACCGGCAGCATGGCCTCGCGGACCTCCTCAATCCAGCAGCCATGGGCAAACTCGCCGATATCCCGCTGGTAGTCCTCCACAATTCCGGCAACGGCCGCGCACTCCGGCGGGAAGCAGGCGGTCACCTCGTCCAGATATTCTTCCGCGCAAACAACAAAAAACCGCCGGACACCCTTTTTCAGCCACGCCCGCATACACCAGGTAAGGATGGGGCAAAATAGCGCGTCCTGCAGCATCAGGGGTTTTCCGTCATAAGTTTCAGCCGTGTCCTCTGTCAGGAAGACCACAATACACTTCTTGTTATCCACCGCACAAGACCCCCTTTTATTCGTTGTCTCTATTATACCAGAAGCGCCCAGTTATGCAAGTAGAATTTTCTCTTATTACAGAAAATTTCCACAACTGGCTGGCAAAAAGAGAACGCCCAGCGCCGGAATGGGACTATTTGCACAAGGTTTTGCTTCTGCCGGAGGGAAAATTCTGTAGTTTCGTGGAGGAGCATCCGTCTGTCCATGGATTTTGTAAAATTCCAGAAAGAATTTACTGGATAATGCTTGAATTTGGAAAAGATTTGTTTTACAATGGTTCCTGTTGAAATTCCAGAGGCCGGTGTCCGGCCCGGCGGGGAAGGCGGGAGCGCGGTATGCTGCACATTGTTCTGGTAGAGCCGGAGATTCCGCCCAACTGCGGCAATATCGCCCGCACCTGCGCCGCCACCGGCAGCGCGCTGCATCTGGTGGAGCCCCTGGGCTTCGATGTCAGTGACCGGGCGGTAAAGCGTGCCGGACTGGACTACTGGCATTTGGTGGAGGTGACGGTCCACTCCTCTCTGGCAGCACTGTTCGCAGCCCATCCGGAGGCGGAGACGGAACTCTGGCTGGCCACCACCAAGGCTCCCCGCGACTACAGCCAAGCCCGGTTTTCCCCTGACTGCTGGCTCTTTTTCGGTAAGGAAACCGCCGGCCTGCCCCTGGACTTCCGGGAAAAGCACCGGGACCGGTGCATCCGTATCCCTATGGTGGACAAGGCCAGGAGCTTGAATCTGGCCAATTCCGCCGCCGTCCTCATCTATGAAGCCCTGCGGCAGAACGGGTTTCCCGGTCTGCTGGGAACCGGAGAGATGGGCGGCCTCTCCCTGTGCCCCCCTTAATTTTGCCAATCAAACCATTTTTGCCATATTGTTTGAAAGGAGCTGCAACAACAACTATGAACTACAACAAAAAGACAGTCAAGGACGTGGACGTCAAGGGCAAGAAGGTCTTGCTCCGCTGCGACTTCAACGTTCCCCAGGACAAGTCCACCGGCGCCATCACCGACGACAAGCGCATCCGGGCGGCCCTGCCTACCATCCAGTACCTCCTGGACCAGGGTGCGGCGGTTATCGCCTGCTCCCACCTGGGCAAGCCGGAGCCCAGCTTCGACAAGTGGGCCAAGAAGCAGGCCGAAAAGGGCAAGGATCCCGCCTCTCTCACCAAAGAGAAGTGGGAGAAGACTCTGGAAGCGCTGTGCATGGAGCCTGTGGCAAAGCGTCTGGGCGAGCTGCTGGGCAAGGATGTCATCCTTGCCGGCGATGTGGTGGGGCCCGACGCCCAGGCCAAGGCCGCCGCGCTGAAGCCCGGCGAGGTTATGCTTCTCCAGAACACCCGCTTTGAGAAGGGCGAAACCAAGAACGATCCCGAGCTGGCCAAGGCTATGGCCGGTCTGGCAGGAGCGGACGGCGTATACGTGTCCGACGCTTTCGGCGCGGTCCACCGGGCCCACGCCTCCACCGCCGGCGTGGCGGCTTACCTGCCCGCCGTTTCTGGCTTCCTGATCCAGAAGGAGCTGGAGTTCATCGGCGGCGCGCTGGCCGATCCCAAGCGGCCCTTGGTGGCCATTCTGGGCGGGGCCAAGGTGTCCAGCAAGATCGGCGTCATCAACAACCTGCTGGAGATCGCCGACACCATCATCATCGGCGGCGGCATGTCCTACACCTTCGCCAAGGCCCAGGGCGGCACCGTGGGCGAGAGCCTGCTGGAAAGCGACTGGCTGGACTACTGCAACGAGATGGTCGCCAAGGCCAAGGATAAGGGCGTGAAGCTCCTTCTGCCGGTGGACACCGTTATCGCCGACAAATTCGATGCCGGCGCCAACAGCCAGGTCGTTAAGAACGGCGAGATCCCCGACGGCTGGCAGGGTCTGGACATCGGGCCCGAGACCGTCAAGCTGTACTGCGATGCCGTGAAGGATGCCGGTACGGTGATCTGGAACGGCCCCATGGGCGTGTTCGAGTTCGAGAAGTTCGCCGTGGGCACCAAGGCTGTGGCCGAGGCTTTGAGCAAGACCTCCGCCATCACCATCATCGGCGGCGGCGACAGCGCGGCGGCGGTGCAGCAGCTGGGGTATGCCGCTCAAATGACCCACATCTCCACCGGCGGCGGCGCCTCCCTGGAGTTCATGGAAGGCAAGGAGCTGCCCGGCGTGGCCTGCCTGCTGGATAAATAAAGTTTCCCTGCCGGCGGACGTCCCCCTTTCCCGCCGGTCCGCGAATGCCGTTCTGCCCGGCAGTAGCTCATAATAACATTCATTTATTTTTATAAATTTCATATAATAAAAACAGGAGAAAGATCGTCATGAATCGTAGATACCGCAAAACTATCATCGCAGGCAACTGGAAGATGAACAAAACCGCCTCCGAAACCAAAAAATTTGCCGAAGAACTCAAGCCCCTCCTCCCCCGGGCCAAGTGGTGCGAGGTCGTTGTCTGTGTCCCCTTTGTCAATATCCCTGCCGCGCTGAAGGCTTTCAAGGACATGCGCGTGTCCGTGGGCGCCGAGAACCTCTACTATGAACCCAGCGGAGCTTACACCGGAGAGGTATCCGCCGACATGCTCAAGGATCTGGGCGTGAAGTACGTCATTATCGGCCACTCCGAGCGACGCCAATACTTTGGCGAGACCGATGTCTCCGTCAACAAGAAGGTTCACGCCGCCCTGGAGGCCGGCCTGCATCCCATTATCTGCGTGGGCGAGAGCCTGGAGCAGCGCGAAATGGGCGTCACCATGGAACTCATCGCCCTGCAGGTGAAGAGCGCCCTGTCCGGCGTAGCCCCTGAGAAGGTGCGCAAGTGCGTCGTCGCCTACGAGCCCATCTGGGCCATCGGCACCGGCAAGACTGCCACCGCCGAGCAGGCTGCCGAGGTCTGCACCGCCATCCGCGCCACCATCCGCAATCTGTACGGCGCTCGGGTGGCCCGCTCCATTACCATTCAGTACGGCGGCTCCATGAACCCCAAGAACGCTGCAGAGCTGCTGGCCCAGTCCGATGTGGACGGCGGTCTGATCGGCGGCGCCGCTCTGAAGCCCGACCAGTTTGTCGAAATCGTCAACGCCGCCAACCAGGAGTAAAGAACGCGCAAAGCAGTGCCCGCGTAACAGCGGGCGCTGTTTTGACTGCTGAGTTTGCTCTTTCATGAGAAACGAGGAATGAGGTCATTATGAATAAAACACCCACTACTCTGATTATTATGGACGGCTTTGGCCTTGCGAAGGACGCCATCGGAAACGCCGTGACCCATGCGCGCACGCCGGTTCTGGACCGGCTGTTCGCATCCTGCGAACATACCACACTCTCCGCCTCCGGGCTGGATGTGGGACTGCCGGACGGCCAGATGGGCAACAGCGAGGTTGGCCACACCAACATCGGCGGCGGCCGTGTGGTTTATCAGGATCTGCCCCGGATCACCCGGGCTATTGAGGACGGCAGCTTCTTTGAAAATCCCGCCTACTGCGCCGCCATGGATGCCTGCCTGCAAAACGGCAGCGCCCTCCACCTCTACGGACTGCTCTCCGACGGCGGCGTCCACTCCCATAATACGCACCTCTGGGCTCTGCTGAAAATGGCGAAGATGCGTGGGCTGGAGAAGGTATATATCCATGCCTTCCTGGATGGCCGGGATGTTTCCCCTACCAGCGGCAAGGATTTTGTGGCCGAGACCGTGGAAAAGTGCCGGGAGATTGGCGTGGGCAGAATCGCCACGGTGATGGGGCGGTATTATGCCATGGACCGTGACAAGCGCTGGGACCGGGTCGAGCAGGCTTATGACGCCATGGTCTACGGGCGGGGCATCCAGAACTCCGACCCCGTGGACGCGGTGGCCAAGAGCTATGCCAACAATGTGACAGACGAATTTGTGGAGCCTGTGGTCTGCGACAGCGAGGGTGCTATCAGCGACAACGACAGCATCATTTTCTTCAACTTCCGCCCTGACCGGGCCAGAGAGATCACCCGGGTCTTTGTAGACCCGGAATTCGATGGCTTCAACCGGGAAATCTTTCCTCTGACCTACGTCTGCACCACGGAGTATGACGCTACAATGCCCAATGTCCAGGTTGCCTTCCCCCGCATCCGGGTGGCCAACGGCTTGGGCGAGTACCTCAGCTCCCTGGGGATGACCCAGCTGCGTATCGCCGAGACGGAGAAATATGCCCATGTGACGTTCTTCTTCAACGGCGGCGTGGAGGCGGTGTTCCCCGGCGAGGATCGTGTGCTGGTATCCTCCCCCAAGGTAGCCACCTACGACCTCCAGCCGGAAATGAGTGCCATCGAGGTGACGGACAAGTGCGTGGAGCGTATCGAATCCGGCGCTTATGACGTGATTATCCTGAATTTTGCCAACTGCGATATGGTAGGTCATACCGGCGTCTACGAGGCGGCTGTAAAAGCGGTGGAAACCGTTGACACATGCGTAGGCCGGGTAGTGGATGCTACCCGGTCCATGGGTGGTATCGCTATGATTACCGCCGACCACGGCAACGCCGAGGAAATGCAGAAGCCCGATGGGTCCCCCATGACAGCGCATACCACCAACCTGGTCCCCTTTATCCTGGTAGGCGCAGATGCCAAGCTCCATCCCGGACGCCTGGCGGATATTGCTCCCACGATTCTGGATATTATGGGTCTGGCCTGCCCGCCGGAAATGGACGGGAAAAGTTTGATTGATTGAATGTTTGCGGCGGGACGCGCGATGCGCGTCCCGCCGTCTGTGTGTCAAAAAAGTGGCTGCGCCACTTTTTTGAGTGAAGGACTGTCATTCGGCTGATGCCGAACGGCCGGCCCGGCGTCCCAAAGGCCGCTTCGCTCTGTGCCTCGGTTGTGCGCCAAAGGCGCACAATTCGACGCTTGCTCCGCGCAAAGCGTTTTCCAAGGCGCATGCCCTTTCGTGATTCACCAATTTGATAAAATACCAGGTTTATTTATACTTCTTCACGATCTCCGCCAGCTCATCCCAATGGGCCTCCATGTCGCTTACCAGCTTGAACTGGGTGCGGCAGCGGTCCAGATTTTGACCGGCCCGGGTGGTATGGAAATAAACATCTCCCTCCAGATAGTCCGTCAGAAACCGGATGCCGCACTCGAAAGTCATGAGTTTGGCGCCCCAGGGAAGGTAGTCGATCTCCGCAGTCGTCAGCGTGCCGCCCGCGCCCTCCAGGAAAGCCTGGGTATAGGTCTCAAAGAGGGAGACATCCAGGTTAACCCTGCTCAGGTCCTTCTCGTCCTCGGCACTGTGATTGGCGCCAAAGCGGATGGAGTCGCCGAAATCATTGATGGACAGGCCGGGCATAACGGTATCCAAGTCAATGACACACAGCCCCTCACCGGTCTCCCGGTCCATGAGGACATTGTTCAGCTTGGTGTCGTTATGCGTCACCCGCAGAGGGAGGATGCCGTCCCGGAGGGCCTGGAGCGCCACGGAACAGTCGGCCTCCCGGGTCAGAACAAAGTTCAGCTCCTGCCGACACTCCGCCGCCCGGCCCAGCTTGTCCGCCGCCATGGCGGCTTTCAGCTTTGCCAGGCGATCCTCGGTGTCATGAAAATGAGGAATGGTCTCGTGGAGGGTCTGGGCTGGATAGCCTTGGAGCAGCCGCTGGAAATGGCCGAAAGCCCGGCCGGAGGCTGCAAACAGCTCCGGCGTCTCCGCCGTCTGATAGCAGATCGTGTCCTCCACAAAGGGATACACCCGCCATGCACCGCCTGCGCTGTCGGTGTAGTATGGCTCCCCGTTGCGGGGACGGATGACCCGCAGGGCTTCCCGTTCCCGGCTGCCGCCCCGGCTCTCGATCTCCCGGCCCAGGTACTCCGTGACACCCAGAATGTTCTCCATAAGCTGATCGGGCCGCTTAAAGGCGGCGGCACTCATCCGCTGGAGGATGAACCGGCGGCAGCTGGCGTCCTCAGGCTGGGTGTGGACCACAAAGGTGTCGTTGATATGTCCCTGACCGAACCGGAGGGCTCCAACCACAGGCGCGCCAAAATCAAAGGCCGCCAGCACTTCCTGCATCATCGTCTCAGCCTGGTTCATCCTTCCGCCTCCCACAGCCGGCCGGGGTAGAGACCCGACGCGGTCTTTTCCGCAATGGCCGCTTCTACCGTGGGCTTATCCTCCCGGTAGGTGACGCCATACCACTTGTCTGCGCTGCGCAGCACCTTGACCCGGGCCTTGCCCTCGCTGATGAGCCAGCTGACCACGGTGGGGAGGAAGTATTCCCCCTTGAGGGGATCCTCCGCCAGTGCCTGATCCAGGAAAGCCGGGAATCTGGCCCACGTCTCGTCCAGGAAGCTGCGGTTGAAGCCCCACATGTTCATGGAAACGATGGTGTCCTCAGACAGGCTGGTCCAGGACCGGCCATCATCCTCTGTGTAGCGGGGCGGGTTGCCCTTTTCGATCTTGGTGCGTTCAGTGATCCGGGAAAGGAAGTGGTCCTCCGTCTCCTCACAGACCCCGCGGGCCACCGTACCGTTCTCCGTCACGGTGTTTTTCAGAAGATAGCCCACCATGGCATACTCATACACATCTCCATCCGGGTGGCTGCTGAGGTAGTCGTAAATTTCCCGGAAAGCCTCCGGGCCGTAGTAGTCGTCGGCATTGATGATGGCGAAGGGGCCGTCCACCACGCCGCGGGCCGCCAGAGCCGCCTGGGCGGTACCCCAGGGCTTAGTGCGTTCCGCCGGAGCAGAGTAGCCCTCCGGCAGATCCTCCTTAAGCTGGTAGACGTACCGTACGTCCATGCACTTCTCCAGACGGAGGCCCACCCGCTCTTTGAAGTCCGCCTCAATCTCCGGCTTGATGACGAACACGACGGTTTCAAAGCCCGCCCGCCGGGCATCATAAATGGAGTAGTCCAGAATCACCTGATCGTGGTCTCCCACCGGGTCCAGCTGCTTGAGTCCGCCGTAGCGGCTGCCCATACCGGCTGCCATGATGACCAATACCGGTTTCTTGTTCATTTTTCCTCTCTCCTTCCCTGTATTCTCCCCTCTCCCGGGGAGCCATCTGTCCTCTATTCTATACGTGGGGGCAGAAAATGGGAATAGACGATCTTACAAATTATTTGTACGATCGTCCGGATATACGCCGCTGAGTTCCGAGAGCATTTTCACGCTGCGGGCATACTCGCTGGGGGACATGCCGGTGGCCTGGCGGAAGCGGCGTGAGAAGTAGTGGGGGGACTGGAATCCCAGCCGCCCCGCAATCTGTGTGAAGTTCAGCTCCCCCTCCCGGATCATCCGCCGCGCAGCCTGGATTTTCATCCCGGAGAAATACTCCATAACGCCGCCGCCGGTGCGGGCATGGAACAGCTTTTGCAGCTGGCTGCGGCCAATCAGATTGTCCTGACAGATCTGTTCCAATGTGAGCTGCCGGTCCAGCCGGGTTGTGAGATAGTCCATCACCTGCCCCATGGCGTCCCCGACATCCCGCGACGGTTCCTCTGCCCGGCCGGGGACGGAGCGGCGGCGGATGAGGCGGATCAACAGCTCCTCCAGCGCCGCACACAGCAGCTGCTCTCCACCGAAGGGCGCCTGCTGCCGCCGCTCCAAAAAGGCGGCATAGGGGTCGTTCAGCGGGGTGGCGAAGGCGGCGGCGCTCTCCGCTACGATTCGGGCCAGAAGGGAGCGCTCCGTCTCACCGGCCTGTACCGTCAGGCCGCGGAAATATGCCATGTCCGGGCTGTCGCAGCGGAAGCTCACCACCACCAGGTCTGGGGCCGTCCCCAGGTTGGAAAAGGCGTGGAACTCACCGGGGGCGTGGAAGATGAGCTGTCCCCGGCGGAGGCGGCAGGTCTGTTCCCCGGCAGTAACCTGGATATCTCCCTTGTCCACGTACAGCAGCTCCCAGAAGTTGTGGCTCTCCCCGGAGAAGGAGCATCCGGTGGTATATTCAAAATAGTGTACCGTATAAATCTCCTGTACCAGCAGCGGCCGGTGGGGAACCAGGGGCTGATAATTCATGGCGTGCCTCCTTGCGGATTTGTGTGGGTTTTCCTGAGCGGTGAGAGCCAGACGATGCCGTCAAGGCCGGAACAGCGGGTCGATGTATCTTGACGGGAGCGCAGGAAGGGCGTATACTGGAGAAAAACAGTGAAGGAGGAAGATGGCCCATGACTGCCCAGCAGCGCCGGGACGCTATACTGGATATCCTGTCCCAGGCTTCCGGTCCTGTCAGCGCTGCGGCGCTGGCGGGACGGTTCGGCGTGAGCCGCCAGTTGATCGTGGGCGACGTCGCCCTGCTGCGGGCCGGCGGCGCCGCTATTGACGCAACCGCCCGGGGCTATGTGATCCAAAGAAGCCGGGAGGGGCTGCGGCGGCAGGTGGCCTGCCGCCACCAGGGGCCGGATATGGAAAAAGAGCTGCAGATCATAGTGGACAATGGATGCACCGTACTGGACGTCATTGTGGAGCATCCGGTCTACGGACAGCTGACGGGCGGCCTGGACCTGTCCAGCCGGTACGATGTGCGGCAGTTCATCCGTCTGGCCCAGACGGCGCAGCCGCTGTCCCTGCTGACGGAGGGCGTACATCTCCACACCCTGCTCTGCCCCGGCCAGGAGGCGTTTCTGCGTGTCAGGGAGGAGCTGGCAGACGCCGGATTTTTGCTGGAGCAGGATGAGTAGAGGCGGGTCCCGCGGGGCCCGCCTCTTTTATGCGTTTATTCTGCCAGCAGCGCGGTCACATCCAGAGGCTTGCCGTCGCTCCACAGGCGCTCCAGGCCATAAAATTCCCGGGCCTCGGTGTTGAACACATGCACCACCAGGCAGCCGTAGTCCAGCAGGACCCAGATGCCGCCCCGGTGTCCCTCCCGGTGGAGGGGCTTCTCACCGGCCTCGGTCTCCAGCTTTTCCTCTACAGCGTCGCACAGCGCGTTGATCTGGGTGTTGCTGGAGCCGGTGCAGATGACGAAATAGTCCGCCAGAGTGGTCAGCTCCGTGACCTCCATGATCTTGATTTCCTCGCCCTTTTTGCAGTCCAATGCCTTTGCCGCCAGGATCGCCATTTCTTTCGGTGTCATAACTCGCTCCTCACTTTATTTTGATTTTTGAAAATTACCATCATCTCAAATCCGACCGGCAGGATCCTTAAATGCCATCCGGCATGATGTTCCCCTCCGGGTCCTCCGAAGGAAGCTGGGGGATCTCCGGGTCCTGGACCGGCGGCAGCTCCGGAGCCTCCTCGGGAGGAAGGCCGGGATCGGGTGGCTCCGTACCATCGGGGGTGCCGGGCACAGTATCCGTAGGAGGCGTCCCGTTCTGTCCCGGGTCGGGCGTGGTTCCCGGCGTGCTGGTTCCCGGCGTGGACGGCGTGCCGTCCGAGGGCGTGCCGCTCAGATCCACCGGGTTGCCCATCCCGTCCGGCGAAGGCAGGACGGGATCCAGCGGATTGCCGTCCTCATCGGTGAAGATAATGGTCCCATCCTCGTCCAGAATGTACCAGCTGCCGTTCTCATCCTGCTCCGGCTTCGCGGGAGGCTTGCCGTAGACAACCTTCCCGTTATCGTCATAGTAGGCCTCGCCCCGGCGGACAGCCATGATGGCGTTGTGCTGGGTGTCCCGCAGGCTCCCGGTGGAGGAGGCGATATCGCCGTTTTTCAGGATGCTCATAGCGTCCAGCATCCCCGTGGTCACCCGCTGCTCATAGGGGTTGAACCGCTCGTTGACCAGCTCCACCACCTGCTTGGGGTAGATGACGACGTAGGACTGCTCCTGATGGGTGTCCCGGCTCCAGGCGGTACCCCAGTAATCCCCGGGGAGGGTGCAGGTGTATACGTCGTTCATGTTCAGCGCAGGGGTGCCGTTGAGCCCCAGCACGTTGGCGGCAAACCACACCACGGAGCCGGAATCCAGATCGGTCTCCACGTTCTTCATGGCAAGATCGATGTAAGCCTTGATCTTGCCCCAGTGTTTGATGCTCAGACACTCTTTGATGAGGGCCTTGATGAAGTTCTGCTGGACCTCCACCCGCTGGATGTCGCCCTCGTTGTACCTCCGGAAACGGACCAGGCCCATGGCATCCTCCCCGTTGAGGGTCTGGACGCCCTTTTTCAGATGAATGTGCAGGTCCTGCCAGGGATCGTCGTAGTTCATATCCTGGGGCACGTCGAACTCCACGCCGTCCACCAGATCCACCAGCTCCACAAACATCTCCAGCTCCACCTTGACATAGAAGTCCGGCTTGAAGCCGATGAGCTTCTGGATCCGGCTGGCCAGAGAGTCGATGCTGTTGCCGGTGCGGGAGTAGATGGAGTTGATCTTCTTAATGTCCCACTTCTCGTTAATCATGGTGTCCCGGGGGATGGACATGATGTTGATGTCCTGCTCCTTCGTGTCGTAGCTGACCACCATGAGGGTGTCCGTGTTGCCGTCATCCTGATCGGTGCCCACCAGCAGGAAGGTATACACGCCCTCCTTCCGGTCGCCGGAGACGGTGGGCATGTCGCCGTTATAGCCGTCGTCGGGATACAGCTCGTCGTCGGTTGGGCCTGCGGGCTCCTCCGGCTCCGGGTCGTCCGTCTTCGTGTTCTGGGTGGTCTGCGGGGGAGCGGTGACCGGATCCCCGGGCAGCTCCGGCGCTTTGATCCACATTTTCAGTACCACGGCTACCACGATGACGAACACTGCCAGACATCCCAGCACCGCCGTCAGGATCTTGCCCTTGCCGGAGTCCCAGTAGGTGCGCCACCACGCCCCCGGATCTGGTTTCTCCGGCTTCTTCACTCTCACCGGCTCCTCTGCGAAGGGGTCGCCCAGAGGGGCGGATTTCCGGGGAGAGGGAGCCCTCTGACTGCTTTTCGGTTCCTCGCGTTTTCCTTTCATCTGCTTGATCTGTCCTTTCCGTATAGGTCTCTTTATCTTGTGCGCGGCCGGAAACGCCGCGTACTTTTATACTTATCCGTGAATTGGCCGTATGCCGGTTGTTTGCGGACAGGCGCTCATTCGGGGGGCAGAACCGGATCCGGCGGCAGGACCGGGTCCGGGGGCTCCCCGACTGGCGGAGTCTGCTCCGGAGGCGGCTCGGCTGGGTCCGGGACCGTTCCGGGGACATTGTCCTCGCCGGGGACAGGCGTCTCTGCCGGAGGTATACCGGGCGCCGTCCCTGGGTCCGTGGAAGGAGGCGTAGTGTCCGTACCTGGATCCGTGACCGGAGGCGTACCGGGATCGGTGGCTGGCGGCGTGCCGGGACCGTCCGTTTCCTCCTCCGGCAGGACCGGATCGGGTTCGGACGTATCGTCCTTGGGCGGTTCACTGCTGGGCTTCGAGCTGCTCTTGGGCTTCACCGAGGGCTGTGCCATCTTGGGGTCGGCCAGGGTGCCGTTGGTCATGGCCAGGGCCGCGTCCTTGGTCTTGTAGATGATCTGGAGGTCGCTCTCTTCAATGTCCCGGGTGTAGGGATTGAAGTGGGCGTTCATCAGCTCCATGATCCCCGCCGCATCGGCGAAGAAATAGGCCAAATTTTCCCCGATGCTAGGGGTGTAGTACCAGCCCTGGTCGTCTCCCGGCAGGGCGTAGAAATTAACGTTGTCCATGTCCACGCCCATGGCCTTCTGGGCAAACCACAGGAGGTTGTTCAGGTGAATGTCCGTCTCCACGTTATTAAAGAAGATCTTCGCAAACTCGCTGATCTTTGTCCAGTTGCCCAGCTGGAGGCACTGCTTAGCGACCGCCTTTAAGAAGTCCTGCTGGATCTGCTGCCGCCCGGTATCTCCGATGCCGGATGATTCGCCGTTGTTCTTCCGCCAGCGGATGACCTGCATAGCATCATCGCCGTTGAGCTTGCGCAGGCCCTTCTTCTGGTGGATGTGCAGATTCTGATAGGGGTCGTCGTAGTCCATATTGTAAGGCACTTCGAACTCCACGCCCCCCAAAGCCTCCACGATCTCGCCGATGGCCTCCCATTCCACCGCCACGTAGAAGTCCGGGACGATGCCGGTGAGATAGCCCATCTCCTCCTTCAGCCCGTCGATGCCCCGGGAGGAGGCGAACACCGCGTTGATCTTTTTGATCTTCCAGGACACGTTAATCATGGTATCCCGGGGAATGTTCACGCAGTCCACGGTGCCGTTGGGCACGTCGTAGGTCACCAGGATCATGGTGTCCGTGTTCCCACCGCCGCCGGTATCCTTGCCCAGCAGGAGGAAGGTAAACACGTCCTTCTTCCGGCCGGAGGCCACATCGGGCTCCCCGTCGCCGTCCAGATCCACGTCCTGCTCCTCCCCCGGCTTGGCGTTGGGGTTTTTGTTGGTGACGCCGGGGCGGTCGTTGCCGCTGACGTCCGGGGCACGGACGAACAGGGCCCACCAGCCTCCGATGAGCAGCGCCAGCGCCGCCACGCAGCTCAGGGCGATGACGCCGGCCTTACGGCCCTTCCCCCAGCTCTTCCAGCCACCCGAGGTCTTTGTGCCGGACCTTCCCGCTGTTCCCTTCCGTGACGGCTTTTCCTCCGCGAACGGGTCGCCGCCATGCTGCCAGCCGCCGGAGGCGGCTTCATGCTTGCCTTTTTTCATGGTCACTCAGTTTTCCTTTCAGATGATCCCTCGCCCGCACACTGTAGGAGTTCACCGCAACTCCCCGTTTTTCCAAGCCCTCGATGGACATCTCCAGCCCCAGGAGCATCGCCCTGTCCAAATCCTGAAAAGCCAGCTCCCGCAGCGGCCTCAGGTCACAGAAATCCCGGGTGGGCTCGATGTAGTCCGCCAGATAGATGATTTTCTCTAATGTAGTCATGTCCGCCTTGCCGGTGGTGTGCCAGCGGATAGCGCTCTCCACGGCGGGCGGAACGTCAAAGACGTGTCTGGCCACTGCCGCGCCGGTGACGGCATGATACAGCTTCGGCTCCCCCTGCTCCTCTCTGTCCAGCTGGATATGGTATTGACGGATCAGAGCCCGGTGTTGTTCCTCGTTCAGCTTTTTCGTGCAGTCATGAAGCAGGGCGGCCCGGCGGGCCGTCTCCTCATCCACGCCCCAGCGGCAGGCCAGCCTGGCCGCCGCCTCCTCGGCACCAAGAACATGGGGGACCCGGCTGCGCTTCAGCATACTCAGGGCAGCCGCCCGGAGATCCTCCAGGGACAGGTTCTTCAGATCCCTCTCCACGCCGTACAGCCCTTTCCGGAGGATGAAGCCATAGACGGCGGGGTCCAGATATTCCAGTCCCCGTCCCAGCCGCAGTTCCTCCCGCAATCGGGTAGAGGAGATGTCCACAATGCGGGGCAGGGCCAGCGTAATGATTTCCGCCCCGAAGCGCTCTCCAAGAAAAGCCCTCTGGACGGCGAACAGCTCCTCGGTATCCTTCTCGCTGCGCCCAAAAGCACAGAGGGTACACAACTTCGCAATCTCGCCGGGGCCCCGCCAAAGATGGAAGGTGAGAAACATGTCCGTTCCCATCAGCAGATAGAGTCTGGCCTTGGGGTACTGCGCCCGCAGAGCCCGGACGGTGTCCAGGGTGTAGCTCTTCCCCTCCCGGCGCAGTTCCATGTCCGACGCCTCCGCCGCAGGGCTTACCGCCTGGGCCGCCAGGTCCGTCATGGCCAGCCGGCAGTCCGGGCCGGGGGTCATGGCGTCCATGGTCTTGTGGGGCGGAATGCCTGCGGGAACCAGCAGCAGCTGATCCAGTCCCAGATATTCCACGGCGAACCGCGCCGCCTCCATGTGGCCCAGATGAATGGGATTAAAGGTTCCGCCATAAATTCCAATTTTCACGGCCAATCCTCTTTTCTCAGGAAACACGGTGCAGGTCTACCTTGTAAACCATCTTAGCACATCCCTGCACCGCAGTCAACCCGTTACTTTCCCTTCCGGTCCCGGAGCAGTTCGATCTTCCGCTTGCTCTTGTCGTAGTGCTGGCGGTAGAGGACAAACTTGGTTCCGATGACCTGTACCTCCTCGCTGCGGGTCAGCTTTGCCAGCTGGCTGCAGGCCTCCCGGGCGGTCAGCATGGAGTTCTCCAGAACCTTGCACTTGATGATCTCACGGGCCTCCAGCGCGTCGTTGGCCTGCTTAATCAGGTTGTCGTTGATGCCGTCCTTGCCGATGTGGACGATGGTGTCGATGGTGTTGGCGATGCCCCTCAGCTGGGCCCGCTGTTTACTGGTCAGTTCCATTCAGTCGTTCCCTTTCAAATATTCCCGCAGTTTTACGTCAAAGACCGCCAGGGCCTTTCCTCTGTGGCTCACCGCCGCCTTTTCCTCTGGGGTCAGCTGCGCGTAGGTCTTGCGCAGCTCCGGCAGGAAGAACACCGGATCGTATCCGAACCCGCCGTCCCCCTGGGGGGCGAAGGCGATGGTGCCGGGACAGATGCCCTCCGCCTCCAGCGTGTCGCCATTGGGGAAGACGCAGGCGATGCAGCTGGTAAAGTGGGCGGTGCGGGTCCTGGTTCCACGCATGTTCTCCAGCAGCAGGCGGTAGCGGGCTACGTCGTCCAGCTCCGGTCCGCCGTAGCGGGCGGAATACACGCCGGGCGCGCCGTTCAGAGCGTCCACGCATACGCCGGAGTCATCGGCGATGGCGGGGAGGCCGCTGGCCTCCATCACCGCCCGGGCCTTCAGCATGGCATTTTCCGCGAAGGTCTCTCCGGTCTCCTCCACGTCCACATGGAGTCCGACATCCGATTCCAGCACCACCTCTACGCCGTGGGCGGAGAGGATGGACTGCATTTCGACAAGTTTATGCTTATTCTGTGATGCAAGGACAAATTTCATGTCAGCTTTGGCCTCCCAATATTTCTTTCTGTTTTTCCAGCAGCTGCCGTATGCCGCTCTGGCACAGGTCTACCAGCGTCCGCTGCTCGGCTACGGTGAAGCCCCGGCCCTCGCCGGTGCCTTGAAGCTCGATCAGCTCCCCGCGGTCGTTCATCACGCAGTTGAGGTCTACCATGGCGCCGCTGTCCTCCTCATAGCAGAGGTCCAGCAGGGGAGCGTCCCCGATGATCCCCGCCGACACGGCGGCTACGTAATTTTTGATGGGGTCTCTCTCGATCGCGCCCGCCTCCACCAGCTTCCGGCAGGCGATGGCCAGCGCTACGAATCCACCGGTGACGGAGGCGGTGCGGGTGCCCCCGTCGCCCTGCAAAACGTCGCAGTCGATGGTGATGGTCCGGTCGCCCAGCGCCGTCAGGTCCACCGCCGCGCGGAGGCTGCGGCCGATGAGGCGCTGGATCTCCGCAGAGCGGGGGCTGAGCTTCAGTTTGCTCACGTCCCGGCGGGACCGCTCCCGGTTGGCACGGGGGAGCATGGAGTATTCAGCCGTCACCCAGCCGGTGCCCTCGGGCACGTGGCGGGGTGCGCCCTCCTCCACGCTGGCGCAGCAGAGGACCTTCGTTTTGCCGCACTCGATGAGGACGCTGCCCTCGGCAAAGTCCACAAAGCCAACCGTCATTTTTACGGGACGCAGTTCGTTTTCTTTTCTGCCGTCAATTCGGGTCATTATCTTGTTCCTCTTTCTCTTCTGCCTTTTCGCTATCTTGACCGCCCGGCCGATATATCTCTATCAAATAGTCCTTTACCAGGAGGACGCCTCCGGCAATCATAATGAACACGCTAAAATCGCTGTCAGGAAACAGAATTGCCCCGCCAATAAAGAATGTCGCGCCCACAATGACCGTACGCAGGATGGAAAACTGCTTATCCGTCATATCAGCGCCTCCACATACTCCCGAGCGTCGAAGGGCCGCATGTCCTCGATGCCCTCGCCCAGGCCTACCAGCTTCACAGGCACCTGCAGTTCCTGGGCGATGGCGATGACGATGCCGCCCTTGGCGGTGCCGTCCAGCTTGGTGAGGACGATGCCCGTGCAGCCGGAGATCTCCTTGAACTGCTTGGCCTGAATGAGGCCATTCTGTCCGGTGGTGGCGTCCAACACCAGCAGGATCTCCAGCGCCGCCTCCGGCAGCTCGCGGTCGATGATCTTGCGAAGCTTGGCCAGCTCTGCCATGAGGTTGGCCTTGTTGTGGAGCCGTCCGGCGGTGTCGCAGATGACCACGTCCACTCCGCGGGCTCTGGCGGCCTGCAAGGCGTCAAACAGCACTGCGCCGGGGTCCGCGCCCTCCTTCTGGCGGACGATCTCGCAGTGGGAGCGGTTGGCCCAGATCTCCAGCTGGTCGGCGGCGGCGGCACGGAAGGTGTCCCCGGCGCACAGCAGCACCCGTTTTCCCTGCTGGCGCAGGGAGTTGGCCAGCTTGCCGATGGAGGTGGTCTTGCCCACGCCGTTGACGCCCACCACCAGCACCACGGAGGGACGGGTGGAGAGGTCCAGGGCGAAGTCGCCCACGCTGAGTTTTTCCGCCAGAATTTCCCGCAGGCAGGCCTTCACCGGCTCGGGACCGGAAATTTTGTCCTCGATCATCCGCTGGCGGAGTTCCTGTACCGCCTCGGTGGAAGCGGTCATGCCTACGTCCGCGAGGATCAGCATTTCCTCCAGGTCGTCGAAGAAGGCTTCGTCGGCCTCGCTGATGGCGGAGCCGAAGACGTCGCCCATATAGATTTTCTTTAATTTTTCCCAAAAGCCCATATATCGTTCCTTTCTGCCGCCCCTTCGGGGCGGCGGGGGGATTTTTCCCATCGATGGCCCGGGACCTGCGCGGCCCCGGACTCCGCGCCTACTTTTGCCACGCGGCAAAAGTAGGCAAAAGCGCGCTTAGGAAACTGCGTTTCCTAAGGACCTTCCTTCATTACGGGGGTGATTAGTTACGCTACGACCTTTGGATATCCGGTCTATTGTCTGTACTTTGGGCCGATGCCGGTGCTTACTTCTGCGCACAGTTCTACCGATGGTACTGGTTGCCTTGCGGCACTCGGCACGAGGGTCTGGCGTTTAAGGTGCTAATTTGCAAAGTGTACCGTTAGAACAAGTGCCCCTTGCAGGCAGTACCCCTTTGAAAGGCCGGCAGGCGGAGTTCTACAAGTACCAGAACGGCAGAAGAAGTATTTGAGATTCGGAGGCTTCGCCTCTCCAGAAACCCAACCGCACAGTCCTTTAGCCCTCGCCGAGGATTTGCCGAACAGGCAAAGCCGAGAAAGGGATTCTTAAACCGCAGGTTTAAGTGACTTTTTGCCTACTTTTTGTTCACACAAAAAGTAGGCGCAGGGTCCGGGGGCGCGGAGCCCCCGGGGTTGCGAACAGAAATATTTTCCACCTACTGTATATCCAGTTCCTCTGCCATTTCATTCATATTAATAGCAAGCATCCTGCTGACGCCCTTCTCCTGCATGGTGACACCATACAGAACATCCGCTTCCTCCATGGTCCCACGGCGGTGGGTAATGACAATAAACTGCGTCTTATCCGAAATAGAGCGCATATAGCGGGCTACCCGGACCACGTTGGCCTCGTCCAGAGCCGCTTCTACCTCGTCCATTACAAAAAACGGCGTGGGATGAACCTTTAATATGGCAAAATACAAAGCAATGGCAACGAACGCCTTCTCTCCGCCGGAGAGAAGGGAGAGAGTCTTCAGCGTTTTCCCCGGAGGCTGTACCTTGATCTCGATGCCGCAGTTGAGGATGTCTGTCGGGTCCTCCAGCTCCAGTGTGGCACGGCCTCCGCCGAAAAGCTGGAGATAAGTCTCCCGGAAGGATGCAGCGATCAGCTCAAACTGCTGGGCAAAGATGGCCGTCATCTCTTTCGTGATGGCTTCGATGATGCCCTCCAGCTCGCCCTTGGCCTGCTCTACATCGTCCCGCTGGCCGGTGAGGTAGGTATACCGCTCGTTTACCCGCTGGAACTCCTCGATCGCGCCCACGTTCACTGTCCCCAGACCGCTGATCTCACGCTTCAATTCCGTGACGCGGCGGGCAGCTTTGGCCGTACTCTCCAGCTCGATGCGCTGCTCCATGGCGGCGGAATGGCTCAGCTCGTAGCTTTCCCACAGCCTGTCGAGAATCTGTTTTTCTTCCATGCCGCCGGTGTTCAGCTTCTGCTCCAGACGGCCGGCCTCCCGCTCCGCCTCCAGCAGAGCATCGTTGCTCTCCTTCAGCTTCTGTCCCATGGCGGTGCGCTCCTGCTCCAGCCGCAGACGGGCCTCCTGCAGGGACTTGAGAGCCTCCTGACGCTCCTGGGCCTGAAGGCGCAGGGATGCGGATTCCTCCGTCCGGCGGGCGGTCTCCGCCTCTCCGGAGGCGATCTCCTCCCGGTAAGCTGCTATCCTCGCCAGGCGCTGCTCCCTGTCCCCCGCCAAATCCCGGCGGGTCTGTTCCATCCGTTCCAAGGCTTCCGCCCCGGCGGTCCGCTGTGCCCGGAGACCTGCCAGCTGTTCCTTCCGCTGGGACATCTCTCCGCCCAGGCGGTTGGTATAGGCCTGCAAGTCCGTCTGACCTGCCAGCTTCTCCCGAGCGCTCTGCCGCAGGGCGGCGGCTTCCGCCTCGTGGGCCGCAACTTCCTGACGGACCGTCTGCTGCTGGAGACAGTTGCCCGCCAGACGCTGAGTCAGAGCCTCCTGTTCGCCCTCCAGATTTTCCTCGTTGGTGCGCACCCCTTCCAGAAGGACCTCGCACTGCTTGACTTCGCCCTGTCCCTTGAGGACCGCATCCTCGGCGGCCCGGCGCTGGCCCTCGGCCACCTGCAGCTCATACCGTACGGCGGAAAGCTCCCGGCCGGCCTCGTCCTTCTCCCGCTGGGCGGCGGCGAGGCTTTCAGTCAGGACATTCAGACGGTCCTTTAAGACCGTCAGCTCATTGGCTCTGGACAGGACCCCGGCGCTTCTGGACACGCTGCCGCCGGTCATGGAGCCGCCCCGGTTGATGACCTGACCGTCCAGAGTGACGATCCGGAACCGGTTCTGGTATCTCCGGGCCATGGCGATGCCGCAGTCCAGATCTTCCACTACCACCGTGCGGCCCAGCAGATTTTTGAAGATGGCACCGTATCTCTCCTCACAGCGGATCAGTCGGGAGGCGATGTCCACGAATCCCGGCTCCTGCTCCACGCCATGCTCCCGAAGCTCATCGCCCCGGATGGCGGTAAGGGGCAGGAAGGTGGCCCGGCCTCCGTCCCGCTGCTTGAGGAACTGGATGGCCCCCTTGGCGTCCTCCTCCCGGTCTACTACGATGTTCTGCATTCCCGCGCCCAAGGCTGTCTCCAGCGCAACGGCGTATTTGCCGTCAGCCTTCATCAGACTCGCCACCGGCCCGTGGACGCCCCGCAGAGCGCCTTTCTCCGATGCCTGCATCACCAGCTTGACGGCCTTGCTGAAGCCCTCGTATTCCTTCTCCATCTCCGCCAGCATACGGATGCGGGAGTCCAGATTGTTCTGTTCCATGGTCAGCTTCATGAGGGCGCTGGCGGAGTCCTGCGCGCGCTTCTCACGGCCCTCCATGCGCAGCGCATGACCCTGGATGACGTTGGCGGCCGCCGCCGCGTCCTCCTGGGCGTCCTCGAGGGCCCGGCGGGCGTTTCTGGTGTCCTTCCGGACGGACTCCAGCTGGTTCTGGACAGAGGACAGCTCCTGACGCACTGCCTCCTGCCGGGCGGTCATCTGCTCCTGGGCAGCTTCCAGAGCCGCCAGATGCTCCCGCCCTCTGGCGGCGGCATCGGAAGCCAGAGCCTCGCCGGCCTGCAGGGCGCTGATCTCGTTGCCTGCGGCGCCGGCACTGTCGGCGGCAGAGCGGGCCTTTTCCAGAAGCTCCTCCAGTTCGGCCTCCAGCCCCGCGATCTGGTTGTCCAGCTCTTCCAGACGGCGCTTCTGGGCGTCGATCTCCGCCTGAGCGTCCTGCTGGCGGCTGTCCTGGCGCTCCAGTTCTGCCACCAGCTCGGCAATGGCGTCCTGACGGTTGCGGATGTTGGTGCGCAGCAGTTCCAGGGCGGACTGCTGGTCCCGGCACCGGGAGGTGAGGAGGTCGATCTCCTGCCGGGTCTGCTCCTGGGAGGTGTCGTTTTCCTGCATCCGCAGGGAGAAGCGGTCGTTCTCCTCATAGAGGGTGTCCAGGCGGGTCTGGGCTTCGTCCTGACGGGTGCGGGCGGCGGCGTATTCCGCCTGAAGGCGGTTCTTGGCGGTCCGGATCTCCTCAAGACGCTCCATCCAGAGGGAGATTTCCAGTGTGCGCTGCTCGTCCCGGAGGAGGAGGAACCGCCGGGCGGTCTCCGCCTGCTCCCGCAGGGGGTTGACCTGCAGCTCCAGCTCGCTGATCTTGTCGTTGATGCGCACCAGATTTTCCTGAGTACGCTGGAGGCGGCGCTCCGATTCCTCCTTGCGGTGGCGGAATTTGGAAATGCCCGCCGCCTCCTCAAAGATCTCACGCCGGTCGGCGCTGCGGGCGGAGAGGATCTCGTCGATGCGGCCCTGGCCCACGATGGAGTAGCCCTCCCGGCCCAGGCCCGTATCCATGAACAGCTCGTTGACGTCCTTGAGACGGACGGACTGCTTATTGATATAGTATTCGCTCTCGCCGCTGCGGTAGTAACGGCGGGTGACCATGACCTCGCTGCTGTCGATGGAGGGGAACATCTCCGTGCTGTTGTCCAGCACCAGCGTCACCTGGGCGAAGCCCACGGGGCCCCGCTTCTCGGTGCCGCCGAAGATCACGTCCTCCATTTTGTCCCCGCGGAGGCTTCGGGCGGACTGTTCCCCCATGACCCAGCAGATAGCATCAGAAATATTGGACTTACCGGAACCGTTAGGACCCACGATGGCGGTAATGCTCTCGCCAAAATTCAGAACAGTTTTGTCTGGAAAAGACTTGAAGCCTTGGATTTCCAATGCTTTTAGGTACACAGAACCACCCCTTTCTTCTCAAATCTTCTCAAAGTGTTGCGGCGCAACGGTTTCGCGGTTTTCGTATTTTTCATATCTTCTCAAATCCTGGCGTATTTTCTCGTTGAATTGGTGTAAAACCGGTGGGTGTTTCTTTTTACACCACAAAAACCCGGAAACCGTTGAGGCTGTAAGGCTGCGGGGTTTTGAACGGGCGGTCTGCGAACTTTTGAGAAACTATGCCGGGTAGTGGCGGATGCCAGACACTATCGGCACGACTCTCATGGTTCGGATCCTAAAGTTAAGCTAACAACTCAGCGCAGTATCTCGGCGGCAAAAACATCCACTTGTCCAAATGGTGTAAAAGTGGTGTAACTCATGAATCTCCCTTTTGGAAGAGAGGCGGCAAACCGTTGGAAACACTGGAATTTTGTGACCTCAACCGCTCTACATTGCATCTCCAGCGCTCGCAGATACACAGAACCACCTCTTTCTTCTCAAAAGCTCTCAAATCATTGCGCCGCAACGGGTTCAAGACTTCCGACTGTTTCATAACTTCTCAAGAAACGGCGTATTTTCTCGCTCAAATGGTGTAAATTTTGGTGTAAAACCACTCGGCACTTCGTTTTACACCACAAGACCCCGGAACCCCTTGCGGCTGTAAGGATACAAGGTTTCAAGCAGTGCGGCGGGCACTCTTTTGAGAACTTGTGCCATGTAATGCCGTTCTCTGATATGCGGCTAAAGTATTAGGAGATCTTAAAAGCCCCATTGAACGCCATCACCGCTTCAACCTTTTTATCTCGGAACGCCTTTGCGTAAGTCTCCATTGTAGTGCGTATGTTCCGATGTCCCATAACATCTTGCAGAACCTTAATGTTGATATTCTGTTCGCACATGCGTGTACAGAACGTATGCCGCAGAATATGAGCACTAATCTTTGGAAGGTAGCACGGCTCACGTTTCTCTTCCAGCGCTTTTGCATACTCTTCCTTGTTGTAGGAGGTTGTGATACCCTGGATCGTGTCATAAACAAAGGATTGTGTGTAGACTTGTCCGTTGTTATTGAGGAAAACAAAATCGCTGTATCCATCCACTACAAATTTTTCCTTTTTCGATTTCCGTTTCCCACGCTCCCGCTGCAAAGCTGCCTTTACTTCATCGAACATCGGTATTTCCCGGAAACCCGCTTCTGTTTTTGGAGCAGATATCCTATAACGATAGTTGCCATCTTCCCCTTGCTTATAAAGCAGGGCGTGCGTTACATGGATAATACCTTCCTCAAAATCGCAGTCACACCATCTTAGGCCAAGGGCTTCTCCAACCCGCATTCCCGTGCCAAGCAACACTGTGAATAGGTTTGCCATCCTATTATATTTTTCAGAAGCGTAAATGTAATCAATAAAAAGTTCTTGCTGCTCTACCGTCAATGGCTCCCTGCACGCAGGGTTCAATTCTGCGGTCTTACGGAAATTGCGGAACGCATTTGACGCAGGGTTCACACGGATGATATTGTCCATTACAGCATTCTCAAACAGCTGATAGATAATGGAATGTGCTTTCTGAGCGGTGGTCGGATTAACCCCAGATTCGCTTACCATGATCTGATACAGTTTTTGGATTTCTGTGGGCTTTACTCTGCCGATTGGGCGATGTCCAATTACAGGCTTAATATGCTTCCTGTATATATCATTGTAGCAACAGCGGGAACTCTCCCTCAAATCCTTGCGGATATCCATAAATTGATCAAAGAGATCATCCACCGTTGTATGCTCAGCGTCCCTGGTCTTAATACTGTCATCAAGGTCCTTCAGTATACGTTTTTCCATATCTCGCAATGCCTGCGAGTCACGCTGTCCCTCCTTTAGCTTATCGGTACTCACCAGCTTCCAGCTATACACGGTATGCCGTTCACCTGTGCCGTCAGTGTAACGGAACATATACTTCCCGTCTGAACGCTGGCTTTCCCCATTCCGTAGAACTCTACCTTTACTGTCTCTGCGTTTTTCTGACATAGTGACTCCTTTTCTGGAAAAGAAAAGAAATCTGACATAGCATTTTATTTTACCACATCAGATTCCCTTTTGCAAGTTTCAAGCCACAAGGATTCAGGTACTTTTGAAATCAGATACAACTGCTCTGATCAATAAATTTTTCAAATAATTTCCTTTTAATTTGTACGCGATTTCCATTCCAGAGGACAAAATCCGCATCTTTGTTCTCGTTAATGATTTGTCGAAGCTTATGCTCACCAATCCGGAAATATTGTGCAGCCTCTTCAATACTCAACGTATATCGTTCCCAAAATGGAATTTGATTCATCACTTTCATAACTACTTAATAGTACTATGGAAACCACCTCGAAAGGGCGGCTTTCATAACTCTCCTCTCCGATAGCGTTGATAAGAAAGCTATGAGCAACGGGCGGCGGCTGGCTGGACCGCTCCACAGGACTTACCTCCGCGGCTTTTCCGGCACCCCCTACAGCCTGCGGCGGGTTGGCTACCGCTCGGACCACAGCCAGGGTGGTGTATCATGATTCGGTATATGGGTCATGGCCTCAAGCTGCCACA
>ERZ779621.96-NODE-96-length-63280-cov-9.013887_pt1 | contig 63280 bp, 55 predicted proteins | sample MGYA00514215_ERZ779621 | MGnify/ENA primary metagenome ERZ779621 (study PRJEB29562, sample SAMEA4376715) | mouse gut metagenome | isolation source: Cecum | study: EMG produced TPA metagenomics assembly of the A DSS colitis mouse model was used to assess the microbial...
GTAAAATCCGTCACATCAAACATGAGAATCGATTTTTCGTTCCGGATCTCCCTTTTATCCAGCTTCAAAATCTTTCCCCGGATAACCACCTCGCCCATTTCGCCGATAATATCTTCGATGGCGATAGCATCCTCCTCAAAATCACGTCCGTAGATCACATCGGGATTATCGGATTGCTTCAGAGAACGGGAATATTCTCCTCTGCCGCGGAATTCTCCCTTGCGGAAGCCGCTCCTGCCTGCATCTCCCCGGCCCGAATCTCCCTTTCCCGAAAAGCTTTTCGTACTTCCGAAAGACTGCTGCTGACCTTCGCCCTTTTTTTCCGGCCCAGATTGAACCTCCTGCCCCGGCATTCTCTGTCTGGCTCCGTCCCCGTTCTGGAGCGAAACAACTCCAACACTTTCACGTCTTCCATTTTCAGCCGATGCTTTATCCTCATGTCCCTCATTCTGGGATGCCCGCATCCGACGATATATTTCGTTTACCTTCAGCTGGATCTTCCTCTCATCCTCTTCCGCAAACCTGCCTGTGGAGGCCTCCCGATAGTCCACTCTGATCCCCACCTTCAGGCCGCACCGCTCCACCAGTATTTTTTCCAGCACCCGCACCAGCTCCGCTTCCTTACTATGATTCAGAACCGTGTCATCGATAAGAAGGGTCACCTGTTCCGGATCGGGATAAGAAATATCCGCAGTTCGAAACGCATTGTATTCTATATGACTGTATTCCCGCAGTTCTGCCAGAATACTTTCGCCATAAACCTCCATCAAATTTTCAGGAGTATACTGAGAGGAAAGCTCAAACCGTTCCAAAATTCTGACCGTCAGTGCAGCTCCTGAAAAAAGCTGACGTCGGATCTCCTTTTCCGCCGTCCAGATATCCTCCTTTAAAATCAGCCGGGTACTGAACAGGTACACTGTCAGCCTGTCCTTCTGCTTTGTCACAGACACCCTTTCCACCTTTGCCTGCTCCAGCTTATCATGCAGGTTTCCCTTAATATCCAGTGTGGGAAATACTTCAAAAAAAGATTTCGTCATCGATCCTTCACCTGTTCCAATTATCCAGCTCTTCCTTCAGCGCCTCCAGCAATTGATCCTCCGGCACCTTTCGGAGAATCTGACCTTTTTTAAACAAAAGCCCCTCTCCCGATCCCCCGGCAATCCCCAGATCCGCTTCCCTGGCCTCTCCCGGTCCGTTGACGGCACAGCCCATGACGGCTACCTTCATATCCAGCGGATAGTCTTCCACAAGCTTCTCCACCCGGCCCGCCAGGCCGATCAGATCGATCCGGGTTCTGCCGCAGGTAGGGCAGGATACCACCTCAATCCCGCCTTTCCGCAGTCCCAGTGTGCGCAGAATCAGACGGGCGGACCGGATCTCCTCCACCGGATCTCCCGTCAAAGAAACTCTGACTGTGTCGCCGATTCCCCGGCTCAGAATAAGCCCCAGCCCCATGGCCGACTTAATATTTCCGCTCCAGAGAGTTCCCGACTCCGTGATCCCTGCATGAAGCGGATATTCCGTTTTCTCTGCCAGCAATTCATGCGCCTTTACAGACATCAGCACATCGGAAGACTTGATGCTGATAACTATATTGTCATAGCCCCATTCTTCAATCAAATTCACCTGCTCCAGAGCACTTTCCACAATGGCCTCGGCAGTGACTCCTCCATATTTTTCCAACAGCCCCTTTTCCAGGGAACCGCTGTTGACCCCCACCCGGATCGGAACATTCCTCTCTCTGGCCGTGTCCACCACTGCCCTTACCTTATCAGGGCTTCCGATATTTCCAGGATTAATGCGAATTTTATCAGCGCCGTTCTCCATGGCGGCAACAGCCATTTGATAGTCAAAATGAATATCGGCCACCAGAGGGATATGTATTTGCTTTTTAATCTGTGCCAGCGCCCGGGCCGCCTCAATCGTCGGCACCGTACATCGAATGATCTCACATCCCGCCCGCTCCAGCTCCAGAATCTGGGCCACCGTAGCCTGCACGTCCTCAGTACGGGTATTTGTCATAGACTGGATCAAAACAGGGCTGCCGCCTCCGATTACCTGATTTCCGATTCGTATTTTCTTTGTATGATCTCTATGCATAAAGTCTCCTCCCAGGCATCTTTTCCACCTTTGAACGTTTTCGGCTTCTTTCTTCCGTTCTTTTCCGAAATCTCACTGTATCAATAATACCCCAACCTCTGCTTGTTTGTACAGCGAAAAATCAAATTCCGCGAAAGACCTGTTACTATTCACAGCTTCGCCGCAAAGTAACTGTTAACGTTTCCTCAGGCAAAAACACCCCGGACTCACCTGTTCCGCCAGCCCCTCCATACAGAGAAGCATCAGCTGAGTCGTGATCGATGCTTCCCGATACCGGTCGGGAAGCCGCTCCCTCAGCCGGTCTGCTGTCTGAGGGCAGATTTCCAACGTGCCATAGACAGCCGCCTGTTCCGGAGTAAGCTTTTTCACTGCATTCTTTTCCCAGAAGGCTTGTTCCGTTTCGCAGCGTCCTCCAGAGCATTTACTCCTTTCTCCTCTTGTTAATACGGAATTTTTCTCCTTCCGAGCCTCTTTTGGAGCATCACAGTTTTTCCTTCGCCCCTGAATCTCCCAAAATTCTTCCAAAAACTCCTCCGGCTCCAGCAGTACTCCGGCTCCCTGCCTGATTAAGCGGTTGCAGCCGTCGCTCAGTCTGTCCGTAATCCGGCCTGGCACTACATATACCTCTTTCCCCTGATCCAGAGCCATATCCACCGTAATAAGAGTTCCGCTCTTCTCCCGTGCTTCCACCACAACCACCACATCCGCCAGCCCGCTGACAATACGATTCCGGGGAGGAAAATTCTGGGGGCGGGCCGGCGTCTTCAGCGGATATTCAGAAACTACCGATCCATTCCCCACAAGCCGCTCATACAGCTCTCGATTTCGGGCCGGGTAACACACATCCACACCGCTTCCCAATACGGCGCAGGACCTGCCTCCGGCATTGATTGCCGCCTGTTGGCTGATGCTGTCAATTCCCCGGGCCATTCCGCTGATCACCTCCACCCCTCGCCGTCCCAGCACCTCCCCCAGCTTTTCCGCCACATATGCTCCGTATGGCGAACACTCCCGAGCTCCCACTATGGCCACTGCAGGCATATTTTCATCAGGCAGGCTTCCTTTCACAAAAAGAGCATAGGGCGCATCCGGAATATCCCGAAGCCTCCCGGGATACTCCTGCATTGTCTCTGTTATCAGCCGAATCCCCTGGGCCTTCATTTTTTCATATTCCTCTTCCAGTCTCCATTGGTTTGTAAAATTTCTCAAGCTCTCCGCCTGTCCGGGGGACAGTATCCCTTCCCACTCTTTAGAAGATGCAAAATAAGCACTTCTGGCTCCCCCGAAGGCCTGTGCCAATCTGCATCGGGCATTATTGCTCCAGCCCGGAAAGCTGCACAGCCATAAATCATAAATCTGATCCTGCGCCTGTCCGCCAAAATCCATTGTCTCTTCCTTCCGTTTCCCAATATCTTTGTTCTCTTCTTTATGTTCCCTTTCCCCATTCCTGTTCACTGATATTATTCTCTTTCCCTGCTCTCCAGTATGCCCCACTCTGATTACCATTATTTTTTGCACCGTATAAATTTTCAGTCTGCAAGACAAAAGAGCTTAAAGTTTCTCTTAGATGCCGCCTGCCATAGGCCGATAGAAACACGCTTCCATCAAATGCTCTTTACCAATCAGCTCTTTTCCCGCCAGATCTGCAATGGTCCGCGCTACCTTCAGCACCCGGTGGTACGCCCTGGCGCTGAGCCGCAGGCTTCGGTACATCTGCTCCATGCATTCCTGTTCTTCCTTTCCCAGGAAGCAGTATTCTTCTATCTTTGCCGCTCCGATGTCCCCGTTAAATCTGCACTCCGAGCCTGCAAACCGCTTTTTCTGTATCTCTCTGGCTCTCAGCACCCGCTCACGGATCCGGGCGCTGCTTTCCGCTTTATTTCTATCCTTCAAGCTTCTAATGTCCACAGCTCCAAGCTCCACACAAAGGTCGATCCTGTCCATGACCGGCCCGGACACCCGCCCCATATATCTCCTGACGGCGGACTCCTGGCAGCGGCACCGGTTACGGTCCGGGTAATAACCGCAGGGACAAGGATTCATGGCACACACCAGCATAAAATCGCTGGGGTAAGTCACACTGCCTCCCGCCCTGGCAATACTGACCTGCCTCTCCTCCAGCGGCTGGCGGAGAGAGTCCAGAGAAATCCGTTGAAACTCCGGCAATTCATCTAAAAAAAGGACGCCTCTGTGTGCCAATGAGATCATTCCCGGTCTGGGCTGGCTGCTGCCTCCGATCAAAGCAGCCTGGGTAATGGTATGGTGTGGACTCTCAAAGGGACGTTTAGTCATCAGCGGTCTTCCCTCCTCCAGAAGTCCAGCCACACTATGCACAGCCGTTACCTCCAGACTTTCCTCCAACGTTAAAGGCGGCAGAATCCCGGGAATCCTCCTGGCAATCATAGACTTTCCTGCTCCTGGAGGTCCCGTCATAAGCAGATTGTGAAAACCGGCTGCCGCGATCTCCGCTGCCCGTTTTGCCGTCTCCTGACCGCTGACTTCCGAAAAATCAGGAATCCCCTCCCGCTGACTCCCTTCCATCAGCTCATCAGCTGCTGCATCTGCCGAAGGAAGAATACACTCCTTCCTTTTTTCAGAACGCTCCTCCAGAAAACAAAGTATCTCTCTTATATTTTTCGCTCCTCTCACCCTGATCCCCGGTATCACAGCCCCTTCTCCTGCATTTGCAACAGGCACGATGCACTGCTTTATTCCCCTGGCCGCCGCTTCCCGCACAATGGGCAGCACGCCTCTGACCTTTTTGATCTCACCGTCCAGTCCCAGCTCTCCCAAAAACAAAATATTTGATGACGCCCCCGCCGGAAAATAGCCCGAAGACTCCAGCATTCCCACGGCAATGGGAAGATCAAAGGCTGTGCCGTCCTTTCTCCTGTCTGCCGGGGACAAATTTACCGTGATATGATTGGGAGGGATGCGCAGACCCGCATTCTTTAAAGCAACCGTCACCCGGTCCCGGGATTCCTTCACTTCTCCGCTCAAATAACCTACCATGGAAAATACCGGCAGTCCCGGAGCAATATCCACCTCCACGGTAACCAAGTAGGCAGAAACTCCCAGCAGAGCGCCTGAACAGACCGCACTGTACAAATAGACACCTCCTTTTTACAGAATAACCTCTCTGAATAGCTCTTCTTCCAAGAGCCCCAAATAACTTCTACGATTATAAATGGCAGAAAACGCCGAAATGCTAAGAATCCCGCGATTTGAAACGCTCCGGAGAGCAGATGCCGGCTCTCGCGGCATTTGTCAAACAGCCATGCAGACATGGCTGTTTGACAAACGGCCCGCAGGAATAAATGAATTTTGCGCCTAAAGTACGGCGGCTGAATATCTGAAAAATAAATTAAATATCAGAATAAGAACGTATGAATCTGTTCTGGGTCTCCTGACTGATCCTTCCTTCCAGAAAAAGCTTTTTTACAGCATCCTCCATGGCCACCATGCCCTGTTCACCGCTGGCTTTTATGACCTGAGTAAGCTGATAAGTCTTTCCCTCCCGGATCAGGCTGCGCACCTGATCATTCACCAGCAGGAATTCAAAAACAGCCGTTCTCCTATTCTCGTCCAGCACCGGAACCATCTGCTGAGCCACTACGGCCTCCAGCACGTTTGCCAGCCGGGCCCGCATCTGCTGCTGTTGATAGAGAGGAAAGGCACCAATCAACCTGTCCACCGTATCGGCAGTACCAATGGAATGCATGGAAGACAGCACCAGATGTCCTGTCTCAGCCGCCTGAACAGCCATACTGATGGTTTCAGGGTCACACAGCTCTTCTACCAGAATTACATCCGGGTCCTCCCTGAGTGCCGCACGCAGACCGCTGACATAGTTCTCACTGTCCAGGCCAATCTCCCTTTGATTGACCAGTGACTGCTTATGCTGGTGCAGATATTCCACAGGATCCTCCAGCGTAATAATATGAGCCTGTCTGCTGCTGTTTATCCGGTCTACCATAGCCGCAAGCGTTGTGGATTTGCCGTTTCCCGTAGGTCCCGTAACCAGAACCAGCCCCTGCTCCCTTTCACACAAGCCGTTCACCGATGCCGGCATACCCAGCTCCTCCAGAGAAGGCACTCTGTTATCCACCAGATGAAATGCCAGCGCCACACTTCCTCTCTGCTTATATACATTGACGCGGCATCTTCCGCAGCCCGACAGAGAAAGCGAAAAATCGCATTCGCCCTTCTCTTCAAACCGGATCCTGTGAATCTCTGGCATGATGCTGACCACAATGTCCAATGTGTCTGCAGGCTGAAGTCTGGCACAATCCATGGCCGCCAGCCGTCCTCCCACTCTCATTCTGGGAGAAATCCCTGCCGCCAGATGCACATCGCTGGCTCCGGCTTTTCTCGCTTCCTGTAATATTTCATCGATCCCCGGCATGTCTCTCCTCCTCATACCTTTGAGAGTTAGTTCTATTCCATCATTATATACGCACTGTGTATATAAATCAACCGTTTTTTGAAAATATTACAACTTTTTCCTTCTGCAACTCATCATATGTCCCCCATGCCGCAATTCTTCCAAGAGACATAACCAATATTTTGTCATATTGCCGCAGAAGCTCAGGGGTCAGCCGGTGGGTAACCGCAATGAGCAGACAATCCTTCCGCAGAAGCAGACGCTGTTCAATCTCTTTTGCAGTCAGCTGGTCCAGATTGGCCGTAAATTCATCCAGCAAAAGCACACTGCTTTTCCGCAGAATCGCTCTCGCCAGGCTGATTCTCTGTTTCTCTCCCCCCGAAAAATTTTTCCCGTTTTCTTCCACCATGGTGAGGATTCCCTCTGGAAGTGAATCAATAAAGTCCTTCAATCCCGCCTCCTCAACCGCACGGTCAATCTCTTTCTGCGCAAATTCCTGATACAGAGTGATATTATTCCGTACCGTGTCATTGAATAAAAACGTGTCCTGGGAGACCACTCCGATCAGTGCGCTTCTGGCATGATCTCACGAGCCGGAAGCCTCCGAAATCATCCTTTATTTCTGCCATATATTCTTCTGCCCGCTTGACAAATTTTTCTGTGCTCTTCTCCAGCGATCCCCGAATCTCTGACCTTGAATTCTATAATAATTGCATTCCTATAGCAATTATTTATTACCGCATTATCTGTTCCGTTCTTCGGCTCCATCATCACATTACATCTTCCAATACCGCTTTCCCGATTGGAAGTAATAACATAGCGGTCTGCCAGCTCCACAGTCAGTCCCAGCACAAAGCCGTGATAGAACCTCTCCGGCTGCGTCTCCATAGAGGGATTTCTTACGCTGTCGAAATAGCTGAATGCCGCCAATGCTGCCCGGTTCATGTAAGCGTCCCCCAAACGCCGCGCCGCTTTTTGCGCTTGTCCCTATTATATATATTTTCCAGATAACATACAAGAAAATCATCAAGCCACAGCGCACAAAACAGGACAGAACCAGTGCGGCCAACTGTGGTCCAACTGATTTTGTCCTGTTTTTCTGACATTATTTTGGCTCATTAATGCCTACTCCTGCTCAAACTTCTCCCGCAGCTTACCAAGCGCTTTCTTCTCAATCCGGCTCACATAGCTTCTGGAAATCCCCAATACAGCCCCCACCTCGTTCTGCGTAGCCTCCCGGCTCCCGCTGAGTCCGTAGCGCATGACCAAAATCTCTCGTTCCCTGTCAGTAAGACTGTCCTCCATTAAAAGGAACAACTTCTTGATATTTCCGGACAGCTCCATATTTTCAATAATGTCCGGCTGTTGCTGTTCGATTACGTCCACAAGATGAATCTCGTTACCCTCTTTGTCCTGCCCAATGGGTTCAAACAACGACACCTCCCGGGATGTCTTCTTTTTCCCTCTCAACAGCATCAGCAGTTCATTATCAATGCACCGGCAGGCATACGTAGCCAGTCTTCCCTTACGGTCATCGAAGGTGTCGATGGCCTTGATCAATCCGATACAGCCGATGGAAATCAGATCCTCCATGTCCTCTTCCGCATTCTGATATTTTTTTGCAATATGCGCCACCAGGCGCAGATTCCTCTCTATTAAAATCTCCTTTGCCTGCCTTGCTTCCGCCGGGGAGCCTTCCCGCAGCAGGCGGATACATTCTGCTTCTTCTCCTTGGGTCAGTGGCTTTTGAAAGGTCTTCAAAACGAACCCCCATGGGTCACTCTTAGTTATAGTTTATGTTTTTTTTGCCCCACGGTGCCTGACTACCCAATCTTTTCGCAAAAAGGATCATGCTTCCCCCTAGTCCAGCAAAAACTGCGCAAACACATAGTTGCTTAGGTCAAGCCCTCTGTCCGTCAGAGCAAGCATCGCCCCTTCCCCAATCCCCCGATATTCCAACAAGCCATCCGCCAAATTTTTCTTTATCACCCGGCCATGAATCTCCTCCAGGGACTGTCCAAAGCACTCCTGAAACCTCTGCGGACTGATGCCCTCCGTTCTCCGCAGTCCCAAAAACATAAATTCCTCCATCTGCTCCCTCCGGCTTAGAGCATGCTCCTCCTGCCGGCAGTTAAGGGGGTTCTCCAGGTAAGCCTGAAGACTGCTGCCATTTTGAAACCGCACGTTTTGAAGCAGCGAGGCGGCGCCGATGCCGAAGCCCAAATAATTCCGACGGCTCCAGTAGCCGCAGTTATGCCGGCATTCCCGTCCCTTCAGGGCGTAATTGGAAATCTCATACCGCACATATCCCGCCTGTTCCAGAATACGCCTGGTTTCCACATACATCATTCTGTCTGCCTCTTCCTCCAAAAGCTCCAGCTTCCCCTCCTCCCACAGGCGGTAAAACTGCGTTCCCTCCTCCAGAATCAGGCTGTAGGCAGAAATATGGCATGGCGGTGGTTTCAGGGACAATACCTTTTCCAGGGAAGTCCTCCAGGTCTCCAGGGTCTGGCCGGGCAGTGCACTCATAAGATCCACATTGATATTGTCAAAGCCCTCCGCCAGGGCCTCCTCATAGGTATTCAGAAACTGCTGCCAGGTGTGAATCCTTCCCAGGGTCGCCAGCTCTTCATCGAAGGCGGACTGCAGGCCGATGCTGAGCCGGTTGATTCCTGCCCTGCGCCAGCAGGCAAGCTTTTGTCGGTCTACCGTGCCCGGATTGGCCTCTATGGTAATCTCCGCACAGGGATCCAGGCAATAATTTTTCCGGATGGTCTCCATAAGCTCCAGGATCCGTTCTCCAGCCAGCAGGGAAGGGGTGCCTCCCCCGAAAAAAACAGAAGTCACCTGTAAACCTGCACACTCCTGCGCCCGCCCTTCCAGTTCAGCCTTCAAGGCCTTTATGTAGGCCTCTCTGATGGACCTGTCCGCCGGCCAGGACAGGAAATCACAATATAGACACTTTTTTACGCAAAAGGGAATGTGGAGATATAGCTCCAACACTCCCTTTGTCAATTCCTTCATATGTTGTGGACTCCTTCATATGCTCTCGCATCTGCAATTTTCGATTAATGTTCTATCATCAATCGTCATCCAGCTTCAGTACGCTCATAAAAGCCTTTTGAGGAATCTCCACGCTGCCGATCTGACGCATGCGCTTCTTTCCTTCCTTCTGCTTTTCCAAGAGCTTCTTCTTCCGGGTAATATCGCCGCCGTAGCATTTTGCAAGCACATCCTTGCGCATGGCTTTCACGGTCTCCCGGGCAATGATCTTGCCTCCCACCGCCGCCTGGATGGGAATTTCAAACAGGTGTCTGGGAATCTCCTCCTTCAGCTTCTCGCACATTCTCCGGCCCCGCTCATAAGCGGAATCCGCATGCACAATAAAGGAAAGCGCGTCCACCTCCTCCCGGTTGATCAAAATATCCAGCTTCACCAGCCGGGACGTCTCATAACCCTTAATGTCATAGTCAAAGGAGGCATAGCCTCTGGAACGGGATTTCAGGGCATCAAAAAAGTCATAAATAATCTCGTTCAGGGGCAGCTCATATTTTAGCAGCGCTCTGGCGCCCTCGATATATTCCATTCCCAGATAGCGCCCCCGCCTTTCCTGGCACAGCTCCATGATAGAGCCAATGTATTCGCTGGTCACCATGATCTCTGCAGTGACGATAGGCTCCTCCATGTGCTCGATCTCCGAAGGGTCGGGCAGATTGGTGGGATTAGTCAGCTCGATGACCTCGTCGTTTGATTTATATACCTTATACACTACGCCGGGAGCCGTGGTCACCAGGTCCAGATTATATTCCCTCTCCAGCCTCTCCTGGATCACCTCCAGATGGAGCAGTCCCAGAAAACCGCAGCGGAATCCAAATCCCAGGGCCACGGAGGTCTCCGGTTCATACTGCAGGGAAGCATCGTTGAGCTGCAGCTTCTCCAGCGCATCCCGCAAATCGGGGTATTTGGCTCCGTCCGCAGGATACAGACCACAGTAGACCATGGACTGCACCTTTTTATATCCGGGAAGGGGTTCTGCACAGGGATTTTTATCATCTGTCACCGTATCCCCCACGGCTGTATCCTTTACATTTTTAATGGATGCGGTGATATATCCCACCATACCCGCGCTCAGCTCCTGACAGGGAATAAATTGCCCCGCTCCAAAATAGCCTACCTCCACCACTTCCTGTCTGGCTCCCGTAGCCATCAGGCGGATCACGGTTCCTTTTTTAACGGTTCCCTCCATGATGCGGCAGAAAATAATGACTCCTTTGTAGGAATCATACACGGAATCGAAAATCAAGGCCTGAAGCGGCGCACTGGGATCTCCCGCCGGCGCCGGGATCTTCGTAACGATCTGCTCCAGCACCTCCTCGATGCCGATACCATTCTTGGCAGAAATCAGGGGCGCGTCCTGTGCTTCCAGGCCGATCACGTCCTCGATCTCTTCAATCACCCGCTGAGGCTCCGCACTTGGCAGGTCGATCTTGTTGATCACAGGAAATACATCCAGATCATGATCCAGGGCAAGATATACGTTGGCCAGCGTCTGTGCTTCGATCCCCTGGGCGGCATCCACCACCAGCACTGCGCCGTCGCAGGCCGCCAGAGACCGGCTCACCTCATAGTTAAAATCCACGTGTCCCGGTGTGTCAATCAGATTGAAAATATATTCTTCTCCGTCGCAGGCCCTGTATACCGTGCGGACCGTCTGGGCCTTGATGGTAATTCCTCTTTCTCTCTCCAGGTCCATGTTGTCCAGTACCTGATTCTGCATTTCCCTGCTGGTCAGCAGACCGGTTTTCTCAATAATCCGGTCCGCCAACGTAGATTTTCCATGGTCGATATGTGCAATGATACAAAAGTTACGGATTCTGCTCTGATCCATCGATGCTTACGCTCCTCATTCTCCGAATTTCCCATGTCCTGGCCCGGGCGGGCAAAGCCAGCGACTCTATTCAAAGATTGTAGCAGAATTTAACTCCGTTGTCCAGATATCCATTATTCCGATTCACCGGCTGAACTGAGAACCATGTCTAAAATATGTGCCAGCGGGTCGCAGGCATTCATGGCCTCCTCCACTGTATTGTTCTGAGCCCCCAGCTCGATCAGCAGATATTTGGGGCACAGATGCATATTATAACGGTAGCCCTTCAGATAAATTTTTCTGGTAAGTCCGGGGTAATACTCCATGGCCTTTAACTGCATTTGGAAGGAGAATGCCAGGTTATCATCCAGATTTTTATTATACAGGTACTCGATATTTCCCGTCTTTTTTGTTCGGGATAAACCGTTAAAAAACATAAATCTGGCCGTGGGTCTGCCGTCCAGCTCCGTTACCAGCCTGGTGGATTCGGGCATGGCATCTCTGTGCAGATCAATGACCACTTGAATGGACGGGTTATCACGCAGCAATTTTTCAATCTCCGGCAAGGCCTTGGAATAGGCGTCATTTCTGGACTCCACATCATAGCCTGCCGTGTGGTGAAGCACCTGATAACCGTAAGTCTCCGTCAGGATCTGCGTCAGCCTCTCTCCCACCCCTACAATGGAGGTGGACGTGTCACCGGGCACAGAATCAGCAAAGGCCTCCTGTGAATGAGTGTGATAAATCAATATCTGCGGCCCCTCTCCTTCCTTGGATATAGTCATGTCCTTCTCCAAAAAAGACACCGCATTCAATTGATCGCTTCCCACCATGGTAGTGGGATCTACCGTGTAAAATCGGCTCACCAGGTCTTCATAAGCCTCAAGAGCTGCCAGATCCACAGGGGTCTGAATACTATGGGGCACGAAATATGTATCGGGGGCCTGAGAATCCAGCGCCGCCTGGTTTTCCTCCTGCAGAAGCTCCTTCAGGCTGTTGTCAGTTTCAGGGGATATTCCCTCCGGATACTCCTCCTGAACCCAATATGTGCCTTCCTCTGCCTCCGCAAGCAGAATCTCCCGAATATCCATGGCCTCCCTCTCCCCGCCCTCCATGGACTCCAGTGAGAAACCATAAAGAGGAAACAAACCGTCGATCTGTTCCTGCAGAAGCCAAAAGGTCTCGTGGTCTCCTTCCTCTGCAAAAGAAATACAAGGCATATAACTTCTATATAATATTTCTGCCGCAGCCTGCCCCAGCTCCTGCAGCAAGGCAGCTCCCACAGGCCTTCCGCTTTCCACTGAAACAGGCGTGCGGGCGCTGCAGCCTGCAGAAATGCAGGACAGCCCCAGCAACAGGACAGCGGCGGCAGCCAGCTTTGCAGCCAGACGGTCTACAATGGTATTTTTTTTAACGGAGACGCACTTCCTTTCCCCAGCCGCAGTCAAAAAAACCTTTGCCGCCCTTGGCGGTACAGCTCTTTTCAACCTAATATATGCCCGTCTGTCTCACTCCATTCGCATTTCCATGGCAATATTGATGCCTTCGGACACGGTAAAGCTGATTCTTTTGATAACTGCGTCAATGTCCTTTCCCGTCATATACATATTATTCAGCTCCGGAAAATTCATCTGCTGTCTGGTCACATACTTCATGGTATCCAGATCCTTCTCATCCTCCAACAGCTTTTCCATGGCATCCGCCACAATCGTCGCCGCGTCCACCACCGTAGGTATTCCTATGGCGATCACCGGCACCCCCAGGCTTTCCTTTGTCAGAGCATTTCTGTGATTCCCCACGCCTGACCCAGGCTGGATTCCGGTGTTGGTAATCTGAATGGTACGGTTCAGACGCCTGGTGCTCCGAGCCGCCAGGGCATCTATTACAATCACTACATCGGGCGAAGTCTCCTTTACCACCCCCGTTACAATCTCCGCTGTCTCCATACCGGTTCTGGCCATGACACCGGGCTCCAGGGCACTGAGCAGATTCATTCTGCTGCAGTTGTATGCCGCTTTTCCGTATTCTCTGACAATGTGTCTTGTGATAAAAAGGTTATCCACTGTCTGCGGCCCCAGCGCATCTGCCGTGACCTCCCGGTTACCCAGGCCTACCACCAGAATTTCCTGTTCCTGCCCGGAATCAGGCAGAAGCTCCAGAAGCTCTTCCGCAAGACACTTGGATATTTCCCGATGATAATCGTCATCCGGCTCCACCATCGCGGGCGCTTCCATGGTTACGTAAATCCCCATGGGCTTTCCCATAGCCTTTGCGGCATTTTTGGTGTCAATAGTCACCCTGGTCACCCGCACGTCCTCTTCCTCCCGATAATACTCCTCCACACTGACTCCCCGCAGTTCACTGTCCGCCTCGCCGATACTCTCCCTCGCCTCCAGCGCCAGATCCGTCCTCACTTGAAATCCTGCCATGATAGCTCTCCTTTGGTTATAATCCACAGCAATTATTTTTCAGTTACATTTCACACGCCATTTCATGAGCAAAAGGAGCTGCAGCCCAGCGAAGAGTGCTGAAAGCACAATTTTGCGAATGGCGCGGTGTGAACAGTAACAATAGTAACATTTTTCACACTTTTTCTCAGAATATGTATTGACAAACCCGCCGGAGTTTACTAAAATTACATGGTATGTTTACATTAGTCCTCCGTGTCTGGCTAAGGTGAAACAATCGATAACTATTTTGTATACAAATTGGAGGTGTACGACTTGGCTAACATTAAATCCGCAAAAAAGAGAATTCTGGTAAACCGCACAAAGGCAGACAGAAATAAGGCTCTGCGCTCCGGTGTCAAGACCGCTATGAAGAAGGTATTTGCCGCCATCGAATCCGGTGACAAGACCGTTGCCCAGAAGGAGCTGACCGCCGCTACCAAGACCATCGAGATGGCCGCCAGCAAGGGTGTTTATCACAAGAACAATGCGGCCCGGAAGGTTTCCCGTATCAGCAAAGCTGTAAACAAAATGGCCTGAAGCAGGCCGTCGTACCGCGGCAAAGCCATACATGGTAAGATATATGATCAGGAAACGATTTCTGATACGTAAAGAGCGCCCATACCGTCATGTGGGCGCTCTTTTTTATATTTATTTTTTTGCTCAATGTCTGTGGCTTCCGCCGCCGTGGCTGGCTCCGCTGCTGCTGTGATGGTGTCCGCCTCCGCCGCTCCTGCCTCCGCCGCTGCCTCCACTGCTGGTCTCGATCCGGCGGGAAACAGTGGATTTTCGAATAAACTGATCTTCCTTGCTGCGAAGCACAGGCTTTCCTCCGGACACATAGTCATTCACCGCTGTGGTATCCCGGGCCTTTTCCTGATGAAGATGACTGGCTCCATAGATAAATGCCGCTGCGGCAGATGCTGCCAGCGCCGCCAGCCAGTACCAGGAGGGAATCCGGAAGCCTCCCATAAGATTACACACCGTATCTATATACACCTTATAAGCCCTGTATGGATCGGAATCATAATACCGGTCTACCGCATTCAAAACCTTTTCCACATCCCGGGCACTGAGACTGTATTCCACCCTTCCGCTGGTGCTCAAATGCTCACCCCGCTGACCCGGATATCGATTGTCCAGAAGCAGGGCCCCGTCCCCTTCAAAGCCCTTGTTGTAGCCGTACTGATTTTTGTCCCAGAAGTCATCGGCGATATCCTGCATATTCTGGGTCCACCCGGTGGAGCGGTACCCATATTGTTCCTTGGCCTCCGTCCCTTCCACCGGCTGTTTCATGGTAACCAGCACCAGATCAATTCCCAGTTCCCCTTCCTTTTGTGAAATATAGCTGCGAAGCTTCTCTTCCTCCTCGTCTGTAAGCATATCCCCATAATCATACACACGCTCTGAAGGAGCCGCGCTGTTGGTTCTGGGAATGCTGCCCTTCATGGCGCGCAGGACACCCGCCCCCAAAAGCGCAATCGCCAAGAGCCCCACCGTGATAAACCATATTCTGAAATATTTCAAATACTGCTTTTTAGCTTCCCGCTTCAACTCATCGCTCATCTTTTCCGAAACTCCCCTTCCCCTCCTGATCTTTGCCGGATCTCATCCGCCCCTTCGGCTCTCCTTCCCCAATCACACCGGGAGCCCAGCCCCGTCATTATATCTATGCCCATAGTCCTTACAGCCAGGACACAAGCAGGGGAACCATAATCAGGATGGCTGTCAGACATGCCCACAAGGTCCCCGCATACAGCCATACCCTCCCGGGAGACACCGGAGCCGTACCCACGATCTTTCCGGTCTGCCCGTTCACATAAAAGGGATATTCCTTATTATTGTAGGTATACACATATCTCCATATAGGCAGCAGGCCGTACCTGGTTCTGCTGTTCTTTACACGAACATCCTGGCGCAGAGTCTTGACTGAAGAATAGCCGGAAACGCTGTCCCGCAGCATCTTGCCTGCGTCCTCATCCATCTTGGCCCTGGCGCGGTTTTCCACTGCTTCGGAATCCATATTGTACTTTTCGGCATAAAAGCCCGATATGTATTCGGGTGCAAAATTCTCCAGCTGACTGTACTGGAAGGGCTCCATCAAATTCATTACATCATCGGGCATCTGTTCGGACGCATCCACCGGAATTTTCTGAAAATCGATGTCCATATCCCGCCGGATGGCATAATAAGAGGTCTCCGTATACTGCATATTGCCGCTCCGCCAGGTTTTGACCCGGGTGCCCTCCCCTTCATAGTAGCAGTCTGTATCATAGTCATAAAACCAGAACGGCACATACACGCCCTGCATGCTGTCAAGCCGTACCTCCGACAAAAAATCCACAGGTGCAAAAATGCATTTCCGAAATTTCTCACGGATAGATTTCTTGCAGGTCTCCTTTCCCAGCTTAAAAGGAATCATGAGCTCCGGAGCATATTTTCCTTCCACTCTCTGGTTAAAAATCAAATAACTGTCACAGCTGGGGCATTGTGTGGCCGAGGTATGCTCCTCCACCGGCACCTCACCACCGCAATTGGGACAGATCGTCATAGCCTCAGACACCCCCTCCGCCCTTTCCCCGCTTCTTTCACTCTCGCAGTAAGGACAGAACATTGTCTGCTTTTCCGGACTGTATACTACGTTTCCCCCGCAATTTTTACATCTGAAATACATAGCCTTTACCCCGTGTCCGCTCTTGGCGGACGCCCCTTATAATATTTACTCTAAAAGTCCCTGCGCCATTCACGGCTCCTGGCAATGCTTCTATGGCCTGTGGATACTTTTTTCTATATTCACAAAGGTCACGTAAATATGACCAACCGCAAAAAATACGGCGCATAAAATCAGAGGAATATGCATCAATACAATTCCGCTGAGCAAAAACAGCAGAGAAGGAACCACCGCCAGCAGCATTTTGATCACCGCAGTCTTTTTTACCGCAGGCTTTCCCGCAATAAAAACCGCCGTAGGCCCCTCCTGCCTGGAAACACTTACTTGAGGCCTTGTCCGGAAAAAATATATTCCCCACAAAACCCAATAAACCGCCAGAAGCACCAGATTTCCTGCTAAATAGGCTGCAAATACAGCAACAGAGGGAAAGCCGCTTCCTTTTCCAAAAAACAGTACCATAAACAGCATGGAGCCGTACCGCCCAGCCTGCTCAATTACATTCATAAGCCTGTTGCTGCAAAGATTTTTCTCCCCTGGATTTCTCAGAGCATAAACAATATTGGGAATCAAAAGCAATATTACAATCACCAGGCCCCACATGCTGATCCAGCCGCTCCAGGCGCTCTCCAGCACTCCCGCCGAAAATACCACTGTCGATCTGTCAGCGCCGGCCGCCGCATACACATGTCCCATCTGACATCCCTTCCTGCCGCATCAGTCAATACAGCCTCCCACAGCATTTTCCTCAGGGCAGCTCCTCCACCATGGCAATTGCCTGCTCAATGATATTTTGAAAGGTCTCCATAAGTACACCTTTTTTGCTGTCGTCAATATCCATCCTGTCAATAATATCACTGTAAATGCCTGCTGTCCCGGCAAGAGAATCCTGAACGATTTTCACATATGTACGGTTTCTCTTCACTGCACCTTCGATTGCCTCCCGTACCTCCGATGTGCCTGAAACACTTCTCTTCACATCGTCAAAATATCTGCCTGTCTGTTCTATACTCCTGATATTGCAAAGCATTGCATCATCGGAGGCATGAATGAACTTATTCAGTTCATTGCTTTGGCGCTCTACCTCCATAATGCTCGCATTAATGCCCTCAACCATATCCCGGCTCATCTTTGCGAGCTTGCCTACCTCCTCCGCTACAACCGCAAAGCCTCTCCCCTGCTCACCGGCTCTCGCCGCCTCAATGCTTGCATTCAATGCCAGAAGGTTTGTCTGGTCAGCAACCTCTCCGATACCCGACAGGCTATATCTGATCTTGTCCAGCGCCCCCTGCAGCATATCAAAGGTTTTGGACATATTCCTGAAATTTTCCTGTAAAGAATTGGAATCCTGTTTCAGCCGATCCATCTGCTGCTGCGCTTCCGATACAGCTTCATTAATCTCTGACTCCACAACATTAAAATGATCTGCCGCCATGGTGATATCCCGAAATCCCTCATCCAGCGCATTCACCTCGCCCTGAGGACCAATCATATCATCCTTCAGTCCCGAGAGCTGTTCTGTTGCATATCGCATCTGCTGTGTGGTCAAAAAAACATCCTCTGCCAGTTCATTTACAACCCTGTATGCGCTTGTCAGTGCATAATCCAAAGGATGCTTGTCAAAAGCCGCCTGCTTCTCCACTGCCATGACGGAAACAGAACCTTTTTCCTTGTCTTTATTTCCAGCGTTTCCAAATAATTTAAACACGTCTTTTTCCCCCTACTCAAATGCCAGACAGCACATTGTCTGATTGACAAACTGTGTATTATAATGTTCACCCACACCAACCACGCCTGCATGCGAAAAGCTGCGGGACATATCTGCAAGATAGCCCTCCCAGTAATGTTCATCGTTGAACATAATGTACCGAAACAGACAGTTTACGGAAAGTACCGTCGGTGTACCGCCAAGTTCGCTCTTAATCCGTGAAATCGTATCCTGAACCACTTCCCGATAGTCTCCAATACTCAGTATCGTGAGAAAGTCCATCTTGTTTGCAGGACGAAATGTAGTGATACTTCCGTCTGCCTCAACCCCTTTTATAGACACAATATATGTATCGGAATCGCAGACATGCCCAAATGGATTCTTGAATGTCTGCGTGGTGATCTTATCTCTGGAGATTCCCAGCTCGGAAGTATATACCTTCTCGGCAGACATATTCTCCAAGGTCCGTATTCTGTATTCCCTGGGATCTGCATCCGTCACCATAAACTGTTTTTCGCTTCCCTGCGGACGTAAATAAATATTTTCCTTATATGATTTTATTTTACCCTTAAGATTTTTAAAGATGAAAAATGCGCACGCATCCTTATAAATCTTACCATTACAGGCAATCGCCGCCGAATTGCTTGTACCGCCTGCAAGATCATATCCCATACGGCAGAGGTAATTGGACAGTGTTGTGACAGCTCGAAGGTCTGCCCCCGCCGAACAGACATCAAAGCACGCAGTCTTTCCCCGTTCTCCGCCTACTGCCTTTACAGCATTTTCAAGTCGTCTGATATATTTGATGGGCATAACAGATGCCTGCTCGAGAACATCCGCCACTACCTTAATGTTTTCCTTCATTGCGATAACTGTAATACCTGCATCAAAAAACTGCTTGTCAATATATGCCGGACCCACTCCTCCTATGGATGCCACCCCGGGGAAAAATCTTTCAATTTCCTTGGCCGTGCGTTCAAGCATATCCTCACTCGCAACAGAAAAAAGCAACGCTGCAGGCTCTGTGATATTTTTTAACGCCTCCGACACATCCCCCTTCTTACTGCTGCCGTATGCTAACTTCATATCAGTGTCCTCCATTCATATTAATGCGGTTAAATCCACATAATTGTACCATATAAGATGACATTTTCCTACTGTTTTTTGATAAAATTATTGGCGAATTTATCAGAATCTCCATTCCGATATTCAATGCCTCAGACCTGGCCGTATCCGCCTCCTCCGAGAATACAGAAACAGATCAGTATCAGTCTGCAAGTGATAAAAATGCTGATTTTTCCATCATTCCAGCTACATCCAATCCCAACTGCCTTGGTCCGCATTTTTCTGATAATTCAGTCAATATCAGGGACAAAAAGGGATACCAAAGGCTTACATTTCCTTTGATATCCCTTTATTACTGCATTTTCAAACTATCCGATTTTTGAGAAAATCCTATTTGTTATAATTGACAATCTGCCCAAAGTCAGGCTTCAGAGAAGCGCCGCCTACCAGGCCGCCGTCGATATCCTCCTGGGCAAACAGCTCGGGAGCGCTGGACGCGGAAACAGATCCGCCGTACTGGATGCGGATAGCCGCCGCAGCAGCGTCGTCATAGATCTCGGCGATACACTCGCGGATAGCCTTGCATACCTCCTGAGCCTGCTCGGTGGTAGCCACCTTGCCGGTGCCGATGGCCCAGATAGGCTCGTATGCGATCACCGCGCTGGCCGCCTGCTGGGCAGTCACATTCAGGAAAGCGATCTTGATCTGCTGGCGGATAAAGTCAATGGTGACGCCCTGCTCTCTCTGGGTCAGAGTTTCGCCGCAGCAGACGATGGGAGTGATCCCATGCTCAAAGGCCTTGAGAACCTTCTTGTTGACGGTCTCATCCGTCTCCGCAAAATACTCTCTTCTCTCGGAATGGCCGATAATAACGTATTTCACGCCTGCATCCACAAGCATTTCGGGAGAAATCTCGCCGGTATATGCGCCCTTCTCCTCAAAATACATATTCTCAGCCCCGATCAGAATATTGGAATCCTTTGCCGCCTCCATGGCAGGGATAATGTCAATGGCGGGTACGCAGAACACCACGTCCACGTTGTCATTCTTTACCAAAGGCTTTAAGGTGTTGATCAGTTCCACTGCCTGACTGGGAGTCATATTCATCTTCCAGTTGCCGGCAATAATCTTTCTTCTTGCCATGATTTATTCCTCGTTTTCTATATAAATATTTAAAGAAACTACTGCTTCCCCCGCGCACGGTATCGCGGCCTCTAGGCTCTTCCTATTTATCATCCGCTGCCGCCACACCGGGAAGTACCTTGCCCTCAAGGAATTCCAGAGAAGCGCCGCCGCCGGTGGAAATGTGGCTCATTTTCTCGCCAAAGCCCAGCTGATTTACAGCCGCTGCGGAGTCGCCGCCGCCGATGATCGTGGTGGCATCTGTCTCTGCCAGAGCCTTTGCCACAGCGATGGTGCCCTTTGCAAGAGTCGGATTCTCAAATACACCCATAGGTCCGTTCCACACAACGGTCTTAGCGCTCTTCACCGCATCGGCGTAGAGCTCGGCAGTCTTGGGTCCGATATCACAGCCCTCTCTGTCGGCAGGCATATCTGCGACTCCATACACCTCTACCTCCACAGGAGCATCGATGGGATTGGGGAACTGGGTGATGGTAGCGGAGTCCACAGGAAGAAGCAGCTTTTTGCCCAGCTTCTCTGCCTTCTCCATCATCTCCTTGCAGTAATCCAGCTTCTCGTTGTCCACCAGAGAATTTCCGATCTCATAGCCCTGAGCCTTCAGGAAAGTATAGGCCATGCCGCCGCCGATGATCAGCGTATCGCACTTCTCCAGCAGATTGGAAATAACGTTGAGCTTGTCAGCCACCTTTGCGCCTCCCAGGATCGCAACAAAGGGCCTTACCGGATTTTCCACAGCGTTGCCCAGGAAATTGATTTCCTTCTGCATCAGGTAACCCACCACATTCTCGCCGCCCTTGGCAGTGATGAATTTGGTCACTCCCTCTACGGAAGCATGAGCTCTGTGAGAGGATCCAAAGGCATCACACACATAGAGATCTGCCAGATCGGCCAGCTCTTTGGAGAATTCTTCTCCGTTTTTAGTCTCTTCCTTGCCCCGGAAACGGGTATTCTGAAGCAGAACCACATCTCCTTCTTTCATGGCCTCCACAGCCTTTGTGGCAGCCTCGCCGGTCACATTATAATCGCTTACGAACACCACTTCCTTGCCCAGCTTCTCGGACAATCTCTTTGCTACAGGAGCCAGGGACTCCTTCTCGTTGGGGCCTTCCTTCACTTTGCCCAAATGAGAGCAGAGGATCACCTTGCCGCCGTCATTGATCAGCTTCTGAATGGTAGGCAGAGCAGCCACAATCCTTGTCTCATCTGTGATTTCGCCGTTTTTCAGCGGCACATTGAAATCACATCTCACCAATACTCTCTTCCCTTTTGCGTTGATGTCATCAACCGATTTCTTATTCAAACCCATTTTAACCTCCACACTGAATCTCTAAAAACAGGGGTCCGGTCCAACAGACCGGACCCTGCAGGTCGTAATGTCTTTACTTCTTCGCCAGGCGCCAGGAATGCTTCACAACGGAATATCAGTCCCATTTCACCTGCTTATTGCTCTCTTGATCAGCCAAGCTCGCTGAAGTACTTAATGGTGCGGACCATCTGAGAGGTATAGCTGTTCTCATTATCATACCAGGAAACAACCTGTACCTGCGTATTGCCGTCCTCCATGGGAGCTACCATGGTCTGAGTTGCATCAAAGATGGAGCCGTAGGTGCTTCCGATTACATCGGAGGATACGATCTCATCCTCGTTGTAAGCAAAGGACTCGGTGGAAGCGCTCTTCATAGCGGCATTGATCTCTTCCTTGGTTACAGCGCCCTTCACTACAGCCACCAGAATCGTGGTGGAACCGGTAGGAGTGGGAACACGCTGTGCGGAGCCGATCAGCTTGCCGTTCAGCTCAGGGATAACCAGGCCGATTGCCTTGGCAGCGCCGGTGGAATTGGGAACGATATTGCAGGCGCCTGCACGGCTTCTTCTCAGATCGCCCTTTCTCTGAGGACCGTCAAGGATCATCTGATCGCCGGTGTAAGCATGTACGGTTGTCATGATACCGCTCATGATGGATCTGCAGTCGTTCAGAGCCTTAGCCATGGGAGCCAGGCAGTTGGTGGTGCAGGAAGCTGCGGAGATAACGGTATCCTCGGGCTTCAGTGTGTCGTGGTTTACATTATATACGATGGTAGGAAGATCGTTTCCTGCAGGTGCGGAAATGACAACCTTGCGGGCGCCGGCAGTGATGTGCGCGGAAGCCTTCTCCTTGGAGGTATAGAAACCGGTACACTCCAGAACCACGTCCACCTTCAGCTCACCCCAGGGAAGCTTGGATGCATCCGCTTCCTTGTAAATGGTGATGGTCTTGCCGTTCACGGTGATGTTGTCCTCGCCTGCCACAACAGAATCAGCATATTTGTACTTGCCCTGGGAAGAGTCGTACTTCAACAGATGTGCCAGCATCTTGGGGCTGGTCAGATCGTTGATGGCCACTACCTCATACCCTTCTGCATCAAACATCTGCCGGAATGCCAGACGGCCGATACGGCCAAAACCATTAATTGCTACTCTTACTGCCATTTTAGTTTCCTCCTAAAATATTATTTTATATCTTTTGGCAACCGTCTGCCTCTGATATGCATGTCCGATTGTCAAAACTTTATCAGCAAGGATATTTTACCTAATTTCCCCTGATAATTCAAGATGTAAATGAAAAATAATTGGTATTCTCCGGAAAATTTACGGTTTGTTTAGAATTAGCCCCCTTCCCTTTTTTCATCCGTTGCTATATACTATGAAAGTCTTCCCTTTCAAATTACTTCCACAGTCCGTTCCACAAAACATAAAGGAGAATTATCATGCCCATCAATGCAGACTGCCATCTTCACTCGTCCTTTTCCGGCGACTCGGAAACGCCCATGGAGGATATGGTGCTTCAGGGAATTTCCAAGGGCCTGTCCGTCATGTGCTTTACGGAACACCATGACCTGAATTTCCCGGATTCATCAGATGGACCGGGAAGTTCGTTCTTGCTGGACGCAGAGGCTTTCCGCCAGGAGCTATTCCGCCTGCGGGAAAAATACCGGGAGAAAATCCGCCTTCTTTTCGGCGTGGAGCTGGGGCTTCAGCCGCCCGTCTCCCGGGAAAATGCTCTCTTTGCAAAATCCTATCCTTTTGATTTTATTATCGGCTCCACCCATATATGCCGCGGAAAAGACCCGTATTATCCGGATTTTTATCAGGAAAGAAGCGAGGAAGCGGCCTACCGTGAATATTTCGAAGCCGTTCTGGAAAACGTCGCTTCTTTCCCGGACTTCGACTCCTGCGGCCATCTGGACTACGTTACCCGATATGGCCCCAGCCGGGACAAATATTACAGTTACGATAAATACAGGGATATCCTGGACGAAATCCTAAAATGTCTGATCCGGAAGGGAAAAGGTCTGGAGCTGAACACCGGAGGCCTGAACGCAGGCATGCGCGATTTCCACCCCTGTCGGGAAGCTCTTTTACGTTACCGCAGTCTGGGAGGAGAAATCATAACCATCGGCTCCGATTCTCATGATCCCGGCCTGATCGCCCAGGGCTTTGATCTGGCAGCCCGGGCCCTGAAGGAATGCGGCTTCAATTACTATGCCGTCTATGAAAAGCGGCGCCCTGTCTTTGTGAAAATTTAAGGAAGCGCCCATTTGGCAGCGCCACGCAAAGAAGTTTACCAGATTGGTTAGGTGGTTTTATAAAAAATATTAATATGCCGCCCGCTTTTTGGGCAGGCGGCAAAATTCCAAATTTGAATGTTGCGTTCGGCTTTAGGCACCCAATGATATATTCACCCGAGCGCCCCACCCCTTTTATGTGTGATTTAATTTCTAATCATAAAGGAAAACAGCGCAAAAAACATTTCTGCCTTCTACGCTGTCTCTCCGACGTATCACTCCAACACTTTTTTCAGTTCATCCATAAAGGTATTGATGTCCTTAAATTCTCTGTAAACAGATGCAAAGCGCACATAGGCCACCGCGTCCAGGGATTTCAGCTTGTTCATCAAAAGCTCGCCGACCACCTGGCTGGAAATTTCCTTTTCTTCCATATTAGATATCTCATTTTCCACCTGATCCACCAGCTCAGTGATCTGCTGGACGCTGACCGGACGCTTGTGGCAGGCGCGCAGAACCCCTGCCTCGATCTTGGAACGGTCATAGGTCTCCCGGTTGTTATCCTTTTTTATGATAATCAGCGGAATGGTTTCCACCTTTTCATAGGTGGTAAACCGCTTGCCGCACTCATCACAAACCCGGCGGCGGCGGATGGAATTGTGATCCTCCACCGGCCTGGAATCGATCACTCTGGTATTTTCATGACTGCAAAAAGGACACTTCATATTCTTTCTCCTCTTCTGTTTTCGGATCCCCAAAGCTTATGGGCTCCGTAGCGCTGCCAATATACGACTATCCTTACTTAAAATTAGCATATTCAGCAATGAATGTCAACTAAAATGATGTCCGGTCCGATCTGCTTGATGTCCTTATAAGGAATCACAATATTGGGCTCGCAATTGAGAAAATTCAATACCTTGTTGCACCCCGGAACCATGATCTTACAGATACAGCCGCTGCACTGGTCAAACTCCAGGTCACATACCTTCCCCAGCTTCTTACAGTCCCTGATGTTGATCACATCCTTACATTTCAACTCTGAAAACAGCATAGTCTTTTGCCTCAATTCCAGCTTTCCCGTTCATAATAGTATATGCTTTTTATCCTGGAAGGATTCGCTCCTGCGCAAATGTAATAACTGGTCCTTCATTTTATTCCACAACTGTCCCCTGTCCGGAATAATTTTCATTTCAGGGTCCATACTAAAAACGAATTGAAAATCCGGCGCCGGCCGGCGCAGAAATGAGGAACAAAATGGCACAGGGAAAGGTTGAAATTTGCGGGGTAAACACAGCCAAACTGCCCCTTTTGAAATCAGAGGAAAAGGAAGCGCTTTTCCAGCAGATCGAAGCCGGAGACGCAAAAGCCCGGGAAACCTATATCGAAGGAAATCTGCGGCTTGTTTTAAGCGTTATCAAACGTTTTTCCTCCAGCAACGAAAACGTGGACGATCTGTTTCAGATAGGATGCATTGGTCTGATTAAGGCCATCGACAACTTCGACTCCTCCCTGAACGTGAAATTTTCCACCTACGCGGTGCCCATGATCATTGGTGAGATACGCCGATTTTTAAGAGACAACAGCAGCCTTCGGGTATCCCGCTCATTAAAGGATACCGCCTACAAGGCCATCTATGCCCGGGAATCTCTGACCCGGAAAAATCTGAAGGAGCCCTCCATAGAAGAAATCGCCAGTGAAATCGGCATCTCCAAGGAGGATGTTACCTACGCCCTGGATGCCATTCAGAATCCCATGAGTCTTTATGAGCCCATTTTCACGGACGGCGGCGATACCCTGTATGTGATGGACCAAATCAGCGACAAAAAGAACAAGGAAGAAAACTGGGTGGAGCATCTTTCCCTCAGCGAGGCAATGAAAAAGCTAAATTCCAGAGAACATGAAATCATTTCCCTGCGCTTCTTCGAGGGAAAAACCCAGATGGAGGTGGCGGAATCCATCGGTATCTCCCAGGCCCAGGTCTCAAGACTTGAAAAAAATGCCCTGAGGACCATGCGAAACTATCTGACCGCATAGGGTCTGCAGGATAGAAAAACTCACTCCAAAACCCTCTGATCATCGCACACCAAACCAAAATATATCGTATCCACACCGTTTCCTCTATGGTTCTTCAAAACGGCCAGCCTCTGATATCCCCTCTTGTCCAGCTCGTGAAGCTGGGCCTCGTTCAGGGACCATGTGCGCGTGGATATTCTGGGACACTGATACTTCTTTGGCATCTCCCGCTCCATGAAACTGTAAAGTTCCTTCATGACACCCTTTCCCCGGCAGTCTTTTCTGACACAAACCGTGGTTATGTAAAGAGATGTACCAAAATCCTCCAGCGCCTCGCACAAATAATCCTTTTTAAAGGTCATAAATCCCACCATGCGGTCCCCCTCCAGGGCCGCCAGGAATTCCTGGGCAATCATTTCTTTAAAATAAGAGTGAGGAAGCGCCTGCTCCTTCGTTCCGTCCACCTTCAGCTGTTTCTGGGATGAGCTCTCTCTTGCTGACAAACTGGGATAGAACTCCTGGTCGCATTCACATAAGATCTCCCAGATCTGTTCCTTCTCCTTCGATGTCAGAATATTTCCCTTGTACTGTACCCTCATTTCCATCCTCCTGACTCAGTCTATGACACCTATTCATATCCCGGATAAGCAGCAAATGCTTCCACCCCATCCGGAAGCCCGCGTTAAACCACTTCATTACCGTAAACGGAAGCTGATACCGGGTAAACACATCTGCCACCGCTATTATTATATCCTCTCCGGCTTCATAGAACAACTATCCCGGCATAACCGTCTAGGGCCGAAACCCATGGATATACAGCCTGTGTGCCCGCTTCTCCACCGGTTCCGTGTCGCATATATGTAAAAATTCCTTCTTCAGGCCTGCATATTCCTCGTCGCTCAGTCCTACATTTTTATAATAAATCAGACTGGCATTGGCGAAATTATCTGCCAGACTGGCATTATTTTTCTCATCGGAATAAACACTCTCCACTCGGATATCCTCATAGCCGATTTCTTCCAGAAGCTCCTCCAGCTCTTCCTTTTCCGGATAGTATGCCGGAAATATCCAATGCTTGAACCGCTCTGTCAGCCCCGTCCTCTTAATGGCCTCCCTGGCCGCCTTATGCAGACCGGCATAGGTTCCGAAGCCTCCCTGATGCACGGCCAGCTCTCCTCCCGGCGTCAGAGCCTCAAACAGCCTTCGGTAAGCCTCCTTCGGCTCCCGCATCCAGTGCATTACAGCGTTGGAAAAAATCAAATCATATTGGCATTTCTCATGCATGTTCATAATATCCCGGGCCAGGAATTCAATGCTGCCTCTGTAATCATGCTGCAAAGCAGAATTCCCCGCTAAATCAGGCGCCTCCTGTAAAGAGACCTCCTCCATGTCCTCCCTCTCCTGCCGCAAAAGCTCCTGATAATTGGCTCTGGCCGTTTCCACCTGGCTCTCCGAAATGTCAAAAGCCGTAACCTCCATATCCCGGTTTTTCATCCACATGGCAATAGTGGTCTTTCCTGAGCCGCAGCCCACATCCAGCACCCGGCGGCATCCGCTGAAATCGGTGGTATCGATCAGATAGGTTCCCTGTTTTTGCTGGGTCTGGGAGGATTTATCATAGGCCGCACCGTCATAACATACCTCCATTTCCTTGACGGGACGTCTGCTGATGACATTGACAATTCCCAGCGCCTGTTCCACCTGCTCTCCGTTTCTCTGACAGCGGTTCTGCAGCCTCTCATATATTTCCAAAAGCTCCTTGACACGGTAATAATTCTGTCGGATCACATCATCCCGGGCCACCGACAGATAGATCATTTCCTTCCAGGGCTCGTCCAGCTGAAACTGTTCTCTGACATATGCGGAAATCTCTGTGTTTTCCGCCAGATGATCCTTATGCCACAGCTCCAGGTTGCTGTTGTGGCAGATCATATCGTACACCTGGGGAAAAGAAAGCTGCAGTCCCATCAGCAGAAGCTCCAGTACACGGAAATCCGGGCTGCAGGAGGCCTCAGACTCCCTGCTCTCCGGCAGAGGCTTCACCGACAGCACCAGCTGCATCATGTTCATAAGCCTCTTGACGGCTCGGGGATTCTTATTGGTAGACAGCTTTACAATGGATTCCACTACCTCCTCGTACTTTGTGTAATTGTATTCCCTTTCAAAAAAAATCATCTTACGCAGCCGCCGCATAACCATGGGTAAAATCTGGTATTTGGACATGGGAATCACATAAGGAACCTGTATCAGCTTGTCAAAGAAATCCTGTTGAATATTACGCTTATTTATACTTCTCTTACCGTATTTCTCCTCCACGCCGCAGGCTATAATGTCATAATCAATAGCAAGGATGAAGATGCATTTCCGGATATCAAATAAATTCTTCAGAGCCTCCAGCAGCGTCACCGCCATTTTGGGCTCAAGCCTGTCCAAGTCATCTACAAATATCAAAAAAGCGTTGTCCGTGACCCCGTTGCGCTTTTCCTCCACCTCGCCGGTCAGAAAGGTCTCCAGGCTGTCCTTTGCCTTCCGGATACTTCCCTGGGAGCTTCCCGCCGAAAACACCTGCCCCAGCAGCTCGTCGCTATGCTCACTGGTCACATTTACCAAATCCAGCGCCACGCTGGAAAAAATCTTCAGGCAGTTCTTCAGACTTTCCTTCCTGTGCTCCACATTCTGCCTCTGCACCAGCTTCTCAAAATGCTCCTCCATCTGGGCAATCAGGCTCATAACCAGCTTTCTGACCGCCTGCTCGCAATCGTTTTCCAAAAACAGCTCCCAGGTATTCAGCCAGATAGGCTCATACCGCTCCTGGGGCGGCAGTGTCTCGCTGCAGAGACAGTTCTCCAGAATTTTCATAAAGGAAGATTTTCCGCTGCCCCACTCTCCCTGCAAGGCTATGGTCACCGGCGTATCACAGCTTTTGATAAAATCGCACAGCGCCCTCACGTATCTCTCGATTCCAAATTCATCCTGCTCCAGCGTTTCCACCGGAATATCCCTGTATTCCACGGCAGCCCCTCCTATTGTCCGTCAAACCCTCAGGCATCCTTCGTTTTCGTACATCTAAATCCAAATCTCCGTTTTCGGATTCGTTTCCTGTATCTTCCGCTTTAAGTTCTCACGCTTGCTATGCGCCGGATCTTAAAGGTCTTCACGCTTGTCCTCCGCCGGCGTGCCCCGGAATATCCGGCACACGCCCCTCCAAAGCCAGTATATGAGAAATCCCAAAATCGTGCCCAGAGTGTTAGTCAAAATATCGTCAATCTGAAAGTAGCCCCTTCTGGTAAGCAGCTGAAGGGATTCGATCCCCAAGCTGGTAACCGCCCCGATCAAAGTACAGCAGAACAAATTCCGGGCACGGCGAAAAACCCATGGACAGGCAAAGCCATAGGGAATAAACAAAAGAATATTCTCCACCACAAAAGCATTATTCCTGTCATTGATTCCCCAGGTGGAAAACAGCTCCAGATCCATAATACCTCTTCTGGTTCCGCTCTCCCGGGACAAAAAAGTAATGGTCAGCATTACTGTCAGGTAAACCGCAAATACGGCCACGGGCACATACTTGCCTTTTACTCCTCCCTTTTTTCCGCGCCAGAGCCTGGCAGCCAGAAGGCAGGCTACCGCTGCGGGCAGCCCTACCGCCAGACTGTATGGAAGATACCTGACCATAGACAACATATCTTTATATATATATTCAATCATTTCTGCTCATTTCCTGATCAATTCTGCGGCTTCCCGGCACCTCGCTTTTCATCGGCAGATCCGCCTGATTTTATGAGACATGGTTCTGCACGTTCTATCGGAAACGATCCCAGTTTTCTCCCGCATGATCCCACTTATCCTTTTCCTCAAACAGCCTGTCGTTCATCCAGGCTACCGCATCCGTCACACCGTCCTCTTCAAAGGGAAACTCCGCTGTTTCCTTCTCTTCCTCCGGTGTCTTGAAAAAATTAAAGGGCTCCGGCCAGACAGTGCACCTGAGCCGCTTTCCTTCCTCCCCCGAAACGCCCTCCAGACGGTACCGCATCCCCTGACAGCAACCGGTAAACTCCGTCTTTTTTAAAAATTCCATTGATAATATATCTTCACGCCGTATCATGTCGAACACTTTCCACCCATTCCCATGGGGCTGATATTTAAAAAGGCTCCGGCGCCCCTTTTGCCGGTCAAAGGATTCAGCAAAAGCTATGCCAGAGCCTCCATATTCAGTATACCCCATTTCACCTCCTTTTACAAACACTAAATATGCTCATTCATTTCTTTTTTCAGCTGGCGCATAATTTTTTTCTCCAGCCGGGATATGTAAGATTGGGAAATTCCCAGCATGGACGCCACTTCCTTCTGCGTCATCTCCTGTCCATCCTGGCTTCCCAATCCAAACCGGAGGTTGATGATCATTCTCTCCCGGTCCGATAGCTTGCTGATGGCCCCCAGAAGGATTTTGCGTTCCACCTCATTCTCAATATCTCTGTAGATGACATCCTCATCGGTTCCCAGAATATCAGATAGCAGCAGTTCGTTTCCGTCCCAGTCCACATTGAGAGGTTCGTCGATGGAGACCTCCAGCTTGGTTTTATTATTTCGCCGCAGATACATTAAAATTTCGTTTTCAATGCATCGGGAAGCGTAAGTGGCCAATTTGATATTTTTTTCAGGGTTAAAGGTGTTGATGGATTTGATCAGCCCAATGGTGCCGATGGAGATCAGATCCTCCACACCCACTCCCGTATTGTCAAATTTTTTAGCAATGTAGACTACCAGGCGCAGATTGTGCTCAATCAAAGTAGCCTTTGCCTCCGCGTCAATCTCAGTTCCCAGATCGTTTATAACCTCTGTCTCCCGGTCCACCTCCAGGGGCGGCGGAAGAACCTCTGCCCCTCCTATGTAATGGATCTCTCCTCTCCTGCCGTGCAGAAGCAGTTTCTCTCTTCGTATAATTTTAAACTGCATTTTTCCCGGTATCGCTACTTTCAGAATCATATGTCCTCTCATTCTGCCGCTTTGGCTGCTTCCCTTTTCCGGCTTCCTCCAGAAGCCTGGGATTTATGATCATTTTGACGGCTTCCGCCTCTGCGCTGTCTGAAGCTATGGCCTCTTTGCTGACGGCAATATAAACCTTCCGGAAGGTCTTCTCCAACCCGTCCACCTCCAGCCGAAGCTCCGGAAGCAGATAGCCCATCAGGATTCCTCTCCGTTTTCCGATACTGTGATAGGGAATGACTCTGCATCCCTGAACGCTGTCGCCCCAGAGCTTACGAAATACATCCTCCTCCACCACGGACACCGGACTGCCGCTGAAAGGCTCCGTCAGGCTGTTGCCCGAATCAATCAGAGCGTTCACCGCTGCCCTTCTGTCACCGCGGATCAAAGTGGCCCGGCAAACGCTGTCCTCCTGTCTCCTTCTCCGGCAGATCCGACTCAGAAACAGGCACAGGATACCGCCTGCTCCCAGGATTCCGCAGACACCGGTAAGCGCCGCCCGGAAACCGGGAAAGGTCCGGATCAAAAAAAGCAGAGCGCCTCCCATGCAGAAGGAATACACCAGAAGCTTCTCCAGGAGCTTCAGAAAGGTTTTGAACTGCTTCACAGAAAATGTGATCATAATCATACCGGCTGCTCCCACAGCCATCCCCAGCATCAGCTTCAGTGTCCCCGGCGCGGAAAATACAAACGGCAGCAGACTGCTGAAGCCTCCGAACGCCGCTCCCATCAGCAGTCTTCCCGGCGTGGCAGTGCGGAAGGTACTGCGGTCTACAAGAAACAGCAGGTAGAGATTCATTACAAAATTGATCACAAACAAACTGTCGGCATAAAGCTCATAGCGCATAGGCATCATCCTTTTCATAATGATTATAAAGGGAAGACGGCATGGAATTTGTCAAATGTGAGGCGCGGAAGAAGCGTTTTTTTCGACATAAGCCCTTGGGCCTGTAAGAAAATCTTAAGACTGAAACCAGAACCATTTTTTTACACAAAAGAATCCGCAGGACAACCGTTCTGTTATCCTGCGGACTATAAAATACCTTTTTATTTTACTTTCTCTGAAGGAAATCCGGAATCTTCAGTGTCTTCTCCTCCACGGAGCTTCTGATATCCACCGGCTTCTGAATTCCCTGTACGGATCTTACATTCGGCTGAAACTGACCGGGCTGTCCGGCAGAACCGGGCTGGCTGTTAGGCGGCTTCATGGAATTTGGCACAGCATGGGATACAGGCTGTCTGTATGTATTGGACCCGTTCAGTCTTGCCTGCATATTGACTCCTGCCATGTCCTCCAGCCCCGTGGCGATCACGGTGATGGTACAGCTGTCTGACTTGGAGGCATCGTACATGGCTCCAAAGATAATATTGACCTCCTCGCCTGCCAGATTCTGCACATAGCTGGCGGCATCGCTGGCATCCGCAAGGGTAATGTCTCCCGACACATTGATGATCACATGACTTGCCCCGGTGATCGTTGTCTCCAAAAGCGGGCTCTCCACCGCCATCTTTACGGCCTCCAGGGCCTTGTCGTCGCCCTTTCCCTCTCCGATACCAATATGAGCGATACCCTTGTCCTTCATAACAGTCTGCACATCGGCAAAGTCCAGATTGATCACGGCAGGCACATTGATCAGATCAGTAATGCCCTGCACGGCCTGTTGCAGCACCTCGTCCGCTTTTTTGAGGGCCTCGGGCATGGTGGTACGCCTGTCCACAATCTCCAGCAGCTTGTCGTTGGGTATGACGATCAGGGTGTCCACATGCTCCTTGATCCGCTCGATGCCGCTGATGGCATTAACCATACGGACCTTGGCCTCAAAGCGAAAGGGCTTCGTCACAACGCCCACCGTAAGAATACCCATTTCCTTGGCAAGCCTGGCCACCACAGGCGCCGCTCCCGTTCCTGTGCCGCCGCCCATACCGCAGGTGACGAACACCATGTCCGCACCCTTCAGAGCTCCGGCAATATCCTCGGCGCTTTCCTCCGCCGCCTTCTCCCCCACCTCAGGCCTGGCTCCCGCGCCAAGCCCCTTGGTCAGCTTTTCGCCGATCTGAAGAAGCCGGGGAGCCTTGCAGAGCTGTAAGGCCTGTTTATCTGTATTGACACCTACAAAGTCTACTCCGTCTATGCGTTCATCTATCATTCTATTGACAGCATTATTACCTGCTCCACCCACACCCACTACTATAATCTTAGCGGCAGATTCAGCATCGTTCGTCTTAATTTCAAGCAAGAATACGCCCTCCTTCATGTCTCTTAAGTCCTATAGACTATCATATAATTATTTTGCAAATTAATCAACTGTTTTTTATGAAATCTTGATACTACTATTCCGGTTTAAATGTATACTTTCCGCCGCTCTCATCGAAGGCCAGCATCTGCAGAGTACCCTTTCTGCCGCTCAAACTGGGCAGAAGATTGGGAAGCAGCATTAGCTTGTCCTCCAGAGTGACGGCATCCGTTCCCAGCGCCACCTTCACCTGATCAAAGTAAAGCGTCACTGCCCCGGACCGGTTATAATAAATCTTGTCCGCATCCAGGCTGTACTTTTTTAAAAGCCTTGTGATATTCAGAATACTTCCAAAAATTTCCGGTTCTTCCACGGGAAGCGGCTCCCCCAGCACAAAATGGTCAAAAGACAACCCGGTAACCTGGGGGACTCCTCCCGTCCTTACGCTGGAGCACTCTACCACACTGCCATCCTTATCAAAATAGATATAGGCATCCAGATAGCTCACATATCCTGTCAGCGCCTTTTCATATACGATGATCTTGATGGTATCCGGTGTCAGCACCTCCACGTTCATCACATCCACAAAGGGGATTCCCTCTATTCCCTTGTTTTTATATTTCAGGGAAAGATAGAGAGAATTATCCCCCAGAAAGCCATCCATGACGATAGCCTTGATCTCGTCCTCCGTATAGTGTACATTTCCTTCCACGTATACTGTACGGACAGTATAGGCAGCCCGGATATAATATCCGGCTCCCAGCACCGCCGCGGCCAAAACGGCCAGACACAGCAGCGTGATCATTGTCCTTCTGCTCTTAAACACTTACCACACGCGCCCCTAACTCTCTGAAATCTCTGCAGATATTTTCATATCCGCGGTATATAAATGAACATCCTGTAACCAAAGTCTCCCCCCTGGCTATGAGTCCCGCTGCCACCAGAGCCGCGCCTCCCCGAAGCTCCCTGGCCTGTACCGCGGCGCCCTTCAGGGCAGGCATCCCCTTCACAAGCACACTCTTTTTATCCCTCATCTCAATGCATGCTCCCATCCTGCGCAGATCCTCCACCACCCGGAAGCGGTTTTCAAAAATCGTCTCTTCAATGACACTGAATCCGTCCCCCACTGTCTCCACGGCAAGCGCCACAGATTGCAGATCCGTGGGAAATCCCGGATGGGGCGCCGTTCTGAGACACCCCAGACTCTTAGGCGGCACAGATGCCTGTACATAAATGCCCTCCCCGGAAACGCACAGCTTTGCGCCCATTCTCTCCGCCGTCTCCAGGACTGATTCCATGTCTTTCTCCGGTGCATTTTCCAGAAAAACACTGCCTCCCGTCCCGATGCAGGCCAAAAGGTAAGTCCCAGCCACGATCCGGTCTGCGGGCACGGTAAAGTCCGTCCCGTAAAGCCTTCTGCCGCCCCGGATCATCAGACGGCCCGTTCCCACTCCCTCAATATGAGCTCCGCAACACTGAAGGTACCGGCAAAGCGCAGTGATCTCCGGCTCTTTTGCCGCTCCCTCCAGAATAGTGTCGCCCTCCGCCATGACTCCTGCCAATATAATGTTTTCCGTGGCGCCCACGCTGGGAAAGGGCAGGCAGATCCGGGCGCCGTGAAGCCTGTCTGCCACGGCCCGAAGACATCCCTTCTCTTCCGAGAACTCCACTCCCATCTGCCTCAGAGCCGAAATGTGCAGATCGATAGGGCGTTTCCCGATCACACAGCCGCCGGGATGCTCCAGCACCGCCTCTCCGCATCTGCCAACCAGCGCTCCCAAGAGACACAGGGACGAGCGCATCCCTGTCACCGCCTCCCGAGGCATATCCCCTCTCCGCACCCGGGAAGGATCCACCATGATCCCTCTCTCCTGCCACCTTACCCCGCAGCCTAAGCTTTTCAGCAGGCTCACCATAGCATATACATCCGCAATCCTTGGACAATTTCTGATAAAAGAAGTCTCTCCTGTAAGCAGCGTCGCCGCCAAAATCGGCAGTGAAGCGTTCTTGGAGCCCTGAATGCAAACCTTGCCCTCCAGAGTCACCCCGCCCTGAATACAAATAGAATCCATAGAACACCATCCGGTATCAAAAGAATCTATTCTATCCTATGCAGCAGGGCTTATCCAGGTGTCAAGTCCACTGTTTTACCACGGACAGCCCCGGCAGATTTCCTGAGCGGCACAGACTGCTGCGGCAGGATCAAAAATCCTTCGGCTGTTTTACGCCAGCTCTTTGAGCTGTATCCTTCTGGCCACGCTTAAGACCAACCCGATCTCAATGAGCAGGAACATGACTGATGATCCTCCATAGCTGATAAAGGGAAGGGATATGCCTGTGTTGGGAATGGTGTTTGTCACCACCGCGATATTTAAAATCGCCTGGATTGCAATATGTCCCATGACTCCCACCACCAGCATGGCACCGAACAGGTCGCCGGCATTATTGGCGATGACCATCATTCTCCACAGAAGCATAATGAACATCAGTATCACCGCAATGGCCCCAAACATCCCCAGCTCCTCGCAGATAATGGAGAAGATCATGTCATTCTGGGATTCCGGCAGAAAGCTCAGCTTCTGCATGCTCTGCCCCAGGCCCTTGCCAAAGATGCCCCCGCTTCCGATGGCGTACAGGGCCTGCAGCGTCTGGAAGCCTTTATTCTGCGGATCGCTCTCCGGATTCAGCCAGGCCAGTATCCGCCCGCTTCGGAAGCCTCCTTCTCCGTCCCCGGACACTACCAGAAAAACTGCCAGTGCAGCCAGAACCAGAACGCCCACACCCATAATAACAAATTTCTTGTAATCCGGGCTGGCCACAAATACCATAAGCACGGCAATCCCCAGAATAATGATGGCGGAGCTCAGGTTTTTTGTGATCAGATAAATCTCGCCTGCAATGGGAAAGGGTATGATCACCATCAGGATAAAGCCCTTCATGGTGCGGACGCTTTTTCCCATTTTGCAGACCAGGGTGGCCAGAAACAGAATCATGCACAGCTTTGCCACCTCCGCGGGCTGCACGTTCAAGCCTACGCCCGGAACCCTGATCCACCGCCTGGCTCCGTGGGATTTCACTCCCAGCGGCGTCAGCACCACCGGGATCAAAATCGCCGAGGCAATATAGCCAAGCAGGGCAAACCGTTCCCAGAAATGATAAGGAATGTTTGCCGTAACAATCATCATCACAAGCCCGATCACAATGGCCGTTAGCTGCTTTTTCAGATAGTAGGCCGCATCCTTGTATTCCTGGAAGGCTTCGTAGGAGCTGGCAGAATAGATCATCACCAACCCGAAGCCCAGCAGAAACAAAACAATAAACAGCAGACTGTAATCAAAAAAATATTCTGTCTGTTCCTTTTTTCTTCTTTTGTGAGATGTTCTCTGTGCCGCCATAAACCAAAACCTCCATGCCGCATCCGGCGGCACATGTTTTACCCCAGTCCTCTGACATATTCCTTAAACAACTGTCCCCGCACCTCATAATTGGGAAACATTCCCCAGCTGGCACAGGCAGGCGACAATAAAACCGCATCTCCCGGGCTGGCCAGGCTTGTGCAGAGCTTCAGACATTCCTCATAGGTATCTGCAAAGCGGATCCGGTCAAAGCCATGTCTCCTGGCGCACTCCGCAATTTTTTCCCGGGTCTGGCCGATGAGAACCAGCCATTTTACCTTGCCCTCAAAGCTTTCGATCCACTCGTCATACTCGCTCTGTTTATCATAGCCGCCGCCGATAAGGATCGTGGGCCTGCTCATGGCCCGTATTCCCTGTATAGCCGCATCAGGATTGGTTCCCTTGGAATCATTGTAATATTCCACGCCCCCCTTTGTGTCCACATACTCAATACGATGCTCCACAGCCCTGAACTCCCGGACCACGGAAAGAACTGTCTCCAACGGCACACCCATACCTTCGGCTATGGCCAGGGCCGCCATCACATTCTCCATATTGCACACACCCACAAGCTTAAGCTCCCGGGTGTCCAGCAGCTCCTTTGCCTGCCCTCCGCCGCTTTTGAATATCCTGCCCTCCTTCAGATAGTATCCCTCATCCAGCTCCCTGACGGAGGAAAAAAATACAACCCTGGCCGGACACCTGGCTCCAAACGCTCTGGTGTACTGATTTTCATAATTCAGAACACAGATGTCCTCCCTGGTCTGATTCAGAGCCACATTTTCCTTGGCCGCCACATAGGCCTCCATGGTATGATGCCGGTCCAGATGATCCGGCGTAATATTCAGGATGGCCGAAACCCTGGGGTGAAAATCCCGGATGGTTTCCAGCTGAAAGGAGCTGATCTCACCTACCGTAACCGTCTCCTTCGAAGTTTTCAGGCATTCCGAGGTATAAGGATTGCCGATATTTCCAACCACAAACACCTTTTCCCGGCCCAGCCAGGCCTTCATGATCTCACCCACCAGCGTGGTGGTGGTAGTTTTACCGTTGGTACCGGTGATGGCCGCCACCCGGCCCTTTTCCTCTTGATATCCCAGCTCAATCTCACCCATGATCCGGGCTCCGTTCTCCCGCAGTGTCTTTACCAATGGAATATCCACCGGCACCCCCGGGCTGAGCACCACCGCCTCCACGCCCTCCAGCACCTGCTCATCCGGTTCCCCGGTGACGCAAAGGGCCTTACTGTCCCCCGACAGACGGGACCGCAGATTCCCAGGAGTGAGCTTTTCATTGCTGTCATATAAAACCACCCTGGCCCCCATATGCTCCAGCAGCCCCACAGAGCCCACTCCGCTGATACCGGAGCCTATCACGAGACATTTTTTATCCTTCATCAACATAACTCACGCCTTTCCTGGGGCTCCCACCCGCTTCCCGCCATGCCGCCGGTCCGGCGGCACAGGCAGTTCCTTCTTTATTATATTCCCAGCAGCGCAGCCAGGCACATCAATGCAGTAATAATGGTAAACAGCGCCGTAATCTTCGTCTCCGACCATCCGCACAATTCAAAATGATGGTGCAGCGGCGCCATCCGAAAAATTCTTTTCCCTCCGCTGAGCTTAAAGTAGACCACCTGAAGGATCACCGATGCCACCTCCAGCAAATATACAATTCCCACAATGGCAATATAAAGAGGCATCTGCAGCACATACGCACAGGCTGCCACAAAGCCGCCCAGGGCCAGGGATCCCGTATCGCCCATAAACACCGACGCAGGATGCACATTGAAAAGCAGAAATCCCATCAGCGCCCCGGCCACGGCACAGGTTACGGGCTCCAGGCCGCCTCCCCGGGCCTGTGACACCACTGTAAAAAATACCGCCACCATCATGGTCACGCTGCCTGCCAGCCCATCCAGTCCGTCCGTAAAATTCACTCCGTTTACTGTGCCAAGCACAATAAAAAACAATATGGGCACATTCCAGAATCCGAAATCCAGGTACTTCCCCCAAAAAGGAACCTTCATGGCAAGGCTGATGTCCGTATAATGCAGAAGATAATATGCAAAAACTCCGGTGACCGCTATCTGCAAAAACAGCTTCTGCCAGGGAGTCAATCCCATGGAGCGCATACAGACAACCTTTATGTAATCATCCAGAAAGCCAATGAGTCCAAAGCCTACCGTCAGGAAAAGCACTGGCGCCGTCTCCGGCCTCTCTTTCGCAAAAATCAGGGTGGCCGCCGCCACACTGAGCATGATCAGGATCCCTCCCATAGTGGGTGTCCCGGTCTTTTTCAAATGAGCCTTCGGCCCCTCCTCCCTGACTGTCTGCCCCACCTTCAGCCTCCGCAGAAACGGAATCATCACCGGTCCCAGCAGAGCGCTGACAGCAAAGGAAATGGAAACCGACAACACGCATATCTTAAACATAGCCTGCGCCTTTCATTGATTATACCTCATTATCCCTAAATACGGAAGAATATTTTCAAAAAGCTGCCGGACGATGGGCGCCGCCACCTGACCTCCGTAATAGACACCCTGGGGATTGTTCACGATAGCCAGGGCAATGACCTGCGGGTCATCTGCCGGCGCGAAGCCGATAAAGGAAGCTATGTACCTCCCGCTGCCTCTGGGAAGCGTCTGGCTGGTAGCTGTCTTGCCTCCCACCTGGAAGCCCTCCACCTTGCCGTTTTTTCCGGAGCCCTCCGACACCACCATCTCCAGGATCCGGCGCATAGTGGCGCTGGTCTCCTGAGATACAATTCCCTCAACCGCCGGATACTCCAAAACCTCCAGCACGTTTCCCTCTGCGTCCAGGGTCTTTACTCCGAAATGCGGCGTGACCCTGACGCCGCCGTTTATGATGGATGCCGCCGTTGTCAAAAGCTGAATAGGCGTAATTTGGAAGGACTGGCCAAAGGACACCGTGGCCAGCTCCACATTCCCCATATCTTCCATTTTATGCATGATGGTTCCCGCCTCACCGGGAAGGTCAATCCCCGTTTTCGTCTTCAGTCCGAATTCCTCAAAATATTTGTAGTACTGCTCCACCCCGAGCCTGAGGCCCACAGTGATAAACACCGGGTTACAGGAATTCATGGTGGCATGGACAAAATCCTGTGATCCGTGTCCCGCGATCTTATGGCATCGTATCTTCCTGTCATCCACAACGATAAAGCCAGGACAGCTGAAGGTACTCTCGGGCGTCACCGCTCCCGCCTCCAGTCCGGCAGCCGCCGTGATAATCTTAAAAGTGGATCCCGGCTCATAGGTGTCGTTGATGCAGCCGTTTCTCCAGATACCGTTTAAGAGATTCTGCTTTTCCTCACCGGAAATATTTTCCGGCGTTCCTTCGGGGAGCTCGTAGGGATTGTTCAGATCAAACTCCGGCACATTCACCATGGCCAGAATCTCCCCGTTGCGGGGATCCATTACCAGGATGGAAACACTGTCCGCCTCCTTTGTGGCCATGGCCTGGGCCGCCAGCTGTGTGGCATAGGATTGAATGTTCATATCCAGACTGATGCACAGGTCGCTGCCCGGCACCGGCTCTACCCGCCGCTCTCCCGCCGCTTCCACCTCAATGCCCTTGGCATCTGTTACCGTCAGAATATATCCCGGCTCTCCCTGGAGATATTCCTCATACTTCACCTCCAGACCGATGATCCCCTGGTTGTCGCCTCCGGTAAAGCCCAGAACCTTGCTGGCCAGCTGGTCATAGGGATAATAACGCTTATAGTCTTCATCCACCTTCACCCCTGCCAGATCATATTCCCGGATCCGGTCCCCTGTCTCCTTATCCACATTGCTTTTGATCCGCTCCATGGAGGAATACTTTTCCACTCTTTTTTTTACATATTCCTCGGACAGTCCCAGCTCATTGCACAGAACCTCCGTCACCCTCTCCGGGTCCTCGATCTGATTATGTATGACAGATACCGTGCAGACCGTCTTATTATCTGCCAGCACTACGCCGTTGCGGTCAATAATCCTCCCTCTTGCCGCTTTTATGCTCCTCTCTCTTTCGTGCAGGCTGGAAGCCAGCTGGGAATAATGCTCCGCCTCCCACACGCACAAATACACCAGCCTTCCAAACAGAAGCACCAAAATGCCGGCGCACAGGAGAAATGCCGTCAGTATCTTCTTCCTGTGGAACAATTTATTATTGTCCGTCAGCATAAAGAACCTCATAAAAAAGGTGTTACTTTACTTTATTCCCTTTTTTATGAGGTTATGATTCTTTTGCAGATTATTCGTTATTTGACCGGGCTGTCATTGTATATTGGGATTAACCGGCACATCCGCTCCCAGGGAGTTTCCTCCGCCCTCCACCACAAAGCCATGAACCGGGTCATATTTGTCTCCTGTCTCCGGATCCACACGATAGCCCGATTCATCCAGCGGAAAGCTCATCCAGGGCTTCTGGTCCACGGAAGTGTCACCTTCCCCGGAAGGTTCATTCCCGTTTTCTCCTGATGTCCCGCCCTCGCCGGCAGGGTCACTGCTTCCGTAGGAATTCTCTCCCTCTCCGGACTCATCATCCTGAACAGGCTTGGTATATTCCGTGGTGATCTCCAGCTGAAGAGCATTTAATTCCCTGATTTCCTCTTCCGTCAGCTCCTCTGTCATAAAAATATTCAGATAGGGGAGCGTCTCCATCAGAATGCTGCGCACCAGGCCGGTGGCAAGCTTGGGATCACTCTGTTTTGCCACATTGGGTCTGTCCACCACCACATATATGGCGATCTGGGGATCCTCCGCAGGAGCATAGCCGATAAAGGATACCACGTGATCTGTCTCCGAGCGTTTGTGAGTATTCTGGTCGATGGTCTCCGCCGTCCCCGTCTTTCCGCCGATGGCATACCCGGGAGGCCTTGCCGTCACGCCGGTTCCATAATCCACCACCGCCTTGCAATACTGCCGGATATACTTGGAAGTGGATTCCGATATGGTCTGCTTCAGCTGCCTGGGCTCAATGTTTTTCACCGTGGCGCCGCTGGCATTGGTAATTTTGTTCACCAAATGCGGCTCGTAATAATATCCTCCATTGATCAATGAGCAAAATCCTGTGATCATCTGGATCATAGTCACGTTAAAGTTCTGCCCGAAGGTATTGGTGGCAAGGTCCACCGGCCCCATGGAATCTGCGCTATAGACCAGACTGGCCGTCCTTGCTTCTCCCGCCAGATCCACATTGGTTTTCAGACCGAAATTGTATATTTTCTGGAACTCGCAGAAGGTATCCTTGCCCATGGCCTGCCCGATCTTCATCATGGCCACATTGCAGGAATTTGCCACTGCCTGCTCCAGGGTAACCGTCTGTTCGTACCGATTATGACAGCGGATGGGATATCCCGCCACCTCATAAACATATCCGCATTCATAAGTGGCATCCGGGGAAATGGTTCCCGTCTCCAGGGCAGCAGCCACCGTAAAGGGCTTCGCCGTAGAGCCCGGCTCATAGGTTCCTGAAATGCAGTAGTTTTTCCAGAGATTGTTCAGATTCAGATACAACTGATCCTCGTCCATGGAATCCAGCACTGCCTGGTCGATGACCGTACCGTTCTTTTTAATCTCAAAATATCCGTTGGCATTGGTAACCTGCTCCACCATCATGGATCCCAGGAGTTTCTGCGGATCCCTCGCATTATTCAAGTCATAGCCGGGAGCGCTGGCCATGGCCAAAACCTCTCCGGTATCCACCCACATTATGACACAGCCCACGTTTTCCGCACCGTTTCCGGGCCTGGCCTCATCCTGATGCTCTTCCATAAACTTTCTCAGATATTTTTCTACAATCATCTGTACGTTGGCATCAATAGTGGAATGGATATTTTCTCCGTCCATAGCCGGCTTCACGGTTCTCTCCAGAATCAGATCGTCATTCAGGTAGCCGTATTCTCTTCCGTTCACTCCGTTAAGCACGTCGTTATAATATTCCTCCAGCCCTCCGTACATTCCCTGATTATCCGTACTGGTAAAGCCGATCACATCCGCCGCCAGGGATCCATAAGGATAGGTCCGCATATATTCTTCCTCGAACCATACTCCCCTGATGTTGCTGTCTTCCAGCTGAGCCGCCTGAAAACCGCTGATTTCCTCATAGGTCAGACGCTTCAGGGGGACGTACCAGGAGCTGTTGGTATTTCGGGTCACATACTCCCGGATTTTGCTCATATCCAGGTCAAAATTATCACCCAGGGCCTTAAGCGTAGGCTCCAGAAAATTCTTATCGTAATTCATTACCCTTGCATCGATGACCAGATTATACACCTTCTGGCTGGCTGCCAGCCTGGTGCCCTTGACGTCCAGTATATCTCCCCGCCGGTAAGGAATCGTTGTGGAAGAATATTGCTGCTGAGAAAGAACGCGCTTCTGATACTCATTCTCATTTTCCCTGGTGATCCATACCAACCGCGCGCTCAGCCCGGCAAAAGCCAGCAATACCATGGCAAACAGCACCACCAGCTTCTTTTGCATTTTGATAGAAAACCTGCCTTTTTCCTGGCTTCTGACGCCTATCTGTTTTCTGATTCTTTCCTGCCTTACGCTTCTATCCTGTCGTCCGGCTCTTTCCCGCCTTATGCTCCCATCCTGTCGTCCGGCTCTTTCCTGCCGTATGCTTCCATCCTTTTTTCTGTTTCTGTCCTGTTTCCTGCTTTTTTTCTGCCTTCTGTTTGTTCCCATCCGTCTGCCCTGTCCCTATTGCCCGTTCCCCTCGGCCCGGCGCATATAGTCGTTCGTCTCGTTCTGATAGAGAATGACCTGTCCCTCCTGAGCGTAGGTCATGCCCAGCTCACCGATGGCAATACGCTTAATCTCCTCCAGATCGATGCTGCTCATAATCCTGTTGTACTCTTCATCATTGGACAGCTTCAAACTGTTGAGCTGGCTTTCCTTGGCAGCCACGTCCTTGATCTGATTGGTAAGCTCTGCCTGCAGCTGGATATAATTCACCAAAACCAACGCCGCGGTACACATGGCCGCTGCCAGGAAAAGCACATATCCCAAGTTCATGTGACGGGCCTTGTCCCTGTTTTTCCGCACCACAGGCTCAGCTACAGGTGCAGGTCCCCCCTGTCTTCGGGGCCGCACCTGGAGTCTTCGCGCCGTATTTCCATAATTGTAAGCATATTCTGTTCTTCTGCCGGTATCGCCGCCTTTCTCATACGCAGCCTGTCTGTAATTCCTTCTATTTTGACTCATTAAACTTCCTGCTTTCTGATTTACTCTTCCTCGTGCCGCTTTTCAAATACTCTCAGCCTGGCACTTCTGGACCGACTGTTTTCAGCCAGTTCCTTCTCGCCGGGAAGGATCGGTTTTCTTGTCACCACCCTCCCCCTGGACACCCTGCCGCATACACATACCGGAAAGGAATCCGGGCAGATACAGGGATTTTCATTTTTTCGGAATGTTGTCTTCACCAGACGATCCTCCAGGGAGTGGAAGGTTATGACGCAAAACCGTCCCCCCGGATTCAACAATCCGATCAGATCATCCAGAGAATCTCCAAGCACCTCCAGCTCCCGGTTGCACTCGATCCGGATAGCCTGAAAGGTCTGTCTGGAGGGATGGCCGTCCTGCCGCATTTTAGCGGGCACAGCCCTCCGTATGATCTCATTCAGCTCAAAGGTCGTCTCAATGGGCTTGTCCGCCCTGGCCTTTACTATATGCTTTGCTATGTTTTTTGCGAATTTATCTTCACCGTAATCTCTGATCACCCGGTACAGCTCACCCTCCGGATAATCGTTGACAATGTTTCTTGCTGTAAGGGTCTGCCTCCTGTCCATACGCATGTCCAGAGGCGCGTCAAAACGATAGGAAAAGCCTCTGTCCCCGGCATCCAGCTGGTGGGAGGATACTCCCAGATCAAGAAGGATCCCGTCTACGCCCTTTATTCCCCGCCCTTCCAGGTTCGTCCGTATGTTTTGATAATTGTCGTGCAGGATAGTGACCCGGTCTCCAAAAGGAGCCAACCGGCTTCCTGCGGCGCAGACAGCATCGGCGTCCTGGTCAAAGCCGTAAAAATGCCCTTTCTCCAGCCGGCTGCATACCTGACAGGCATGGCCCCCTCCGCCCAGAGTACCGTCCACATAGATGCCGTCCGGCTTTACATTAAGTTCTTCGATGGTCTCCGCCAACAGCACGGAGTAATGTGTAAAGTCCATTTCCGGCACCCTTTCCTTTCATCCGTTACTATTCACAGCCGCTTTCGTACTTTCACTTTTTGAGACACCATGCTATATGGTAAGTCCCAAATCCATCATGCCTTGGGATATCTGGTCGATATCCGTCTGGTCCGTATTTTCATTCCATTTCTCAAGACTCCAGATCTCGATGCGCCCGCCTGCGCCTGCCAGAACCACGTCCTTCTCCAGGCCGGCAAACTCTCTCAAATCCTGGGGCATCAGAATACGTCCCTGCTTGTCCACGGTCACATACTGTGCTCCCGACAGGAAAAATCTGGCAAATTGTCTTGCTTCCCGGTTGATCAGCGGCAGTGATGCCAGCTTTTCTTCAAAAGCCTTCCAGGCGTCGTTGGCATACACAAATAAGCAGCCATCCATTCCTTTTGATACCACAAACTCATCGCCAAGGATCTCGCGGTACTTGGAAGGAATGCTCAACCTGCCTTTGGGATCGATCGTATGATTGTACCTTCCCATAAACATCGCGATCACCACCAGTCAGAAGTGCCTGTCAGAATTACCGGTCAAACCGTTACCGTTCACACCGTGTTTTCACAAAAGCGGGTCTGCCACAGGATCCTCACCTCAGCCATAAAATCACATTTCATCCCACTTTATGGTATTTGATGCCATTTCCATCCCACTTTTATATAGATTCTAATATAAACAACCTCCTTTTACAAGCAAAAAATTTTTCTTAACCGGCGCAAAAAGAACGCCCTGCAGATCATCTGCAGGGCGCTTTCGCCTTTTTCATACCAGATATGGTAGGGAGATTTTTCGCATCCCCCACATCTATGTTTATATTCATCCGGTTTTTTCCAGAAAAAAATTATTTCCCCAGGGATTTCTTTTTCAGTCTTATGCGCACCGCAATGTCCACTGCCACCGCAAAAATCAGCATCAGCATGGCCAGCACCTGGGAGACAGGAATCGTGGTCCCGGGAAGAAACAGCGTGTCCGTCCGGATGCCCTCGATAATAAACCGGCCCAGACCGTAGCCTCCCAAATAAAGAAGGCAGAGCTCCCCGTCGAACCGCTTATGCTTCCGGTACACCAGCATTAGAACCATCACTCCCAGATTCCAAAGGCTCTCGTACAGAAACGTGGGATGCACATTGATATAATTTGCCCCCTCAGGTATATGGGCGGCAATATTTTCCGAAATGTCTCTGGCGCGTACCGCCGCTACGGGAAGCTGCATGGAAAACAGCCCGTCATAAAATTCCCCAAACACCTCGCGGTTCATAAAATTTCCCCACCGCCCGATAATCTGGCCCAAAAGCAGCCCCGGCATGGCAGTGTCACCCATGAGCAGCGGATTCTTTTTTTTGATACGGCAATAGACAAACAGCGTGATAAATGCGGCAATCACACCTCCGTAAATGGCCATTCCGCCTTTGCGGGTCTGGAAAATACTGAGAAGATCATCCTTATAGTAGTCCCATGCAAATATGACATAGTAGATCCTGGCTCCGACTACGGAAAAGATCACCGCATAAATAGCAAAATCCCAGTATGTGTCCGGATCCTGCCCGGTCACCTTCGCCTGATGGGCCGCCATCAGAATACCCGCCAGCACCCCCAGCCCTATAATCACACCATAGTATGCTATATCCAGTCCAAATATGCTGAAGGATTTCGGCACATCCCTCAAATAGATCCCCAAATGGGGAAATGCTATATCGCCAGCATTCATAATGATACCTTTCTGTGCCCCTGACGGACACTCACTTCTATTTATTTACGTAAAAGCATAAATTATACATTAAACCGGAACAGAATCACATCTCCGTCCTTAACCACGTAATCCTTTCCCTCGATGCCCACCAATCCTTTTTCCCGAGCCGCCGCCAAAGAGCCCTGCTCCAGAAGATCCTTATAATTCACCACCTCAGCCTTGATAAAGCCTCTCTCAAAGTCCGTGTGAATCTTTCCCGCTGCCTGAGGAGCCTTGGTGCCGATCCGAATGGTCCAGGCCCTGGTCTCGTCCTCCCCGGCAGTAAGAAAGCTCATCAGTCCCAGCACATGATAGCTGGCCTTTATCAGCTTCTCCAGACCCGATTCCGAAAGCCCAAGCTCCTCCAGGAACATGGCCTTTTCATCCTCCTCCAGCTCGGAGATCTCCTGCTCGATCTGGGCACAGATCACAAATACCTCGCTGCCCTCCCGGGCCGCAAGTCCTCTCACACTCTCCACCATGGAGCTGGATGCGCCGTCATCCGCCAGATCCTCCTCCGCCACATTGGCCGCGTAAATTACAGGCTTCCCCGTGAGGAAATTGTACTCCCGCAGAAGCGCCTGCTCCTCCTCATCCTCAGCCTCCAGAGTCTTTACAGGTTTTCCGCTCTCCAAATGCTCCTTGATCCGCTCCAAAAGCGCCTGCTCCCTGGCGCAGGTTTTATCCATCCTGGCGGCCTTTGCCACCTTGGACAATCTTCGCTCCAACACCTCCAGATCCGAAAAGATCAGCTCCAGATTAATGGTTTCAATGTCCCGCAGAGGGTCCACACTGCCGTCCACATGGATCACATTGGAATCCTCAAAGCATCTCACCACATGGACGATGGCATCCACCTCACGGATATTGCTCAAAAACTGGTTTCCCAGTCCCTCGCCCTTGGAGGCTCCCTTCACCAGGCCCGCAATATCCACGAACTCGATTACCGCCGGTGTCACCTTTTTTGAGTGGTACATATCTCCCAAAAGCTTCAGCCGCTCGTCCGGCACTGCCACCACTCCCACGTTGGGGTCAATGGTGCAGAAGGGATAGTTGGCCGACTCTGCTCCCGCTTTGGTCAGCGAGTTAAATAATGTACTTTTACCCACGTTTGGCAGTCCTACGATTCCTAATTTCATATTTATATATACCTCCTTAAAAATGCCTTAAAAATGCCTTAAAATATGCGTTTTTCGTAATTTCTTTATTTCTCCGAGTACCAATAATACATCGGGATATAATATTTTGTGTAGTGCCTCATATGACATGATTCAATTCAAATTGGCGCACAGAAAAAGAAATCCAACACAATAAAGCATTATACCATGTCGAACTCCCTTTCTTCAACAAGTATTTTGAAACAATTATGGTTAGGCGGTTATATCATTACTGTTCACACTGCGCCATTCGCAAAATCATGTTTTCGGCACTCCTCGCTGCAATTCACCCTGTAAATAATCGTTTGTATGTATAAGCAAAACTTCCGAAAAAAACGGCAGGTTTTTTACACCCTGCCGCCATTATCAGTTATGCATATCCTATCTCATCATTTAACGGGCTGATTTTATGCTATTTTTACCACACCCGTTTTCTGTTCTTCAGTTCTTCATAAAGGAGGCAATAATTCTCATATCGAATCCGGCTGATACTTCCCTTCTCCACCGCGTCTTTGACGCCGCAGACCGGCTCGTTGATGTGGGAGCAACCGCCAAACCGACAGCATTGCTCAGGCTCCGCAAATTCCGGATAATATCCTGCAAGCTGTTCCTTGTCCATACAGGGCAGTTCCAGAGAGCTGAAGCCCGGTGTATCCAGAATAAACGTATTCCCGCCCAGAGCAATCAGCTCCGAATGCCTTGTAGTATGCTTTCCTCTATCGATCTTTTCGCTGATCTGTCCGGTTTCCATCACCCGCCCGGACTGCAGGCAGTTGACAATAGAAGACTTTCCCACGCCGCTGGGGCCCGCCACCGTAGTGGTCTTTCCGGCCAGCAGCTTCTGCAGTCTATCGATCCCTTCCTGCCGCGCCGCGCTGACACACAGCGTGCGGCAGCCGCAGCCCGCGTACAGCTGTTCATAGAATACACCCTCCTTTGGGTCCAGATCTACTTTGTTAAAACAGATCACACAGGGGATTTTCTGCCACGCCATCATGACCAGGAATCTGTCCAGCAAATTAAAGCTTGGCTTTGGTTTTACAACGGAAAAGATTACCAGCGCCTGGTCTACGTTTGCCACCGCAGGCCTGATCAGCTGGCTGTGTCTGGGCAGCAGCTCACGGATATTTCCCAGCGCCTTTTCCTGATCCAGGACATCCATCTCCACATCGTCACCAACCAGGGGTTTTTGGTGATCCTTCCGAAAAATTCCTTTCGCCCTGCACTCATAAATCCGTGAACTGGCCGAAGGCTCTCCCAAAGCCGCCTCTTCTCCGGCCCGGGAATGCTCTGTCCGAAATGTTCCGTCTCCGGATATTCCGCCGGCTATATCTGCCGCGCCATGCACATAATAGAACCCTCCGATTCCCTTAATAATCTTTCCCCTCATCCTTCCACCGTAAACTCCACTCTTCTGCTGAAGGTCTTTTCCTGCGTCTCTCCCGGAATCGTATTGCCCGCCTCGTCAATGACAGGCTCCGAGGTCACTGTATAAGTCATAGTTATGGTTCCGCCGGAGGATGTCATGCCGTGGTAATTGGCCGCCTGGGGAAAGCTGGAGGTAGTGGTCTCCAGCAATACTGTACCGTCATCCGTGGTCAGCTTGATCCTCACGTCGGTTCCGCCTACATAATCCGGGGCCTCCTCCACCGTGGGACCCTCGATATAGGCGTTGTACATATAGGTGTGGGCCTGGGCTCCCTTGCTGACCTTAATGTCGATCAGGGTTCCTTCCTCCACATAGGAGCCCTGAGAATAGCTTTGATAGCAGATCAGCCCCTCTTCATATTCCGTATTAAACACATAGGAGACGCTTCCCACCTCCAGTCCGGCTTCTACAATCTCCACTCTCCCGTCCATTTCGGTATGTCCCATCAGATTCGGAACCCTCTTTTTCTGCTCCTCCGGCCCCTTGCTTACGGTAACCGTAATATTCGTTCCCGAAGGCACTCTATTGCCGGCATCAGGCATCTGGGACACCACAACACCTTCCTCCACGGTATCGGACCAGGTCTCCGCTCTGGTTACGGAAAATCCCATGGTCTCCAGACGGCTTTCCGCATCCTCATAGGAAATTCCTGTCACCCCGGGCACTTCCAAACCTCTGGTTCCGGCGCTGGCAATGAGGGTCACCGTGCTGCCTGCCGGGATTTCGTCTCCCACTGCAACATTGGCGCTGATAACCACACCGGCATCAATGGAATCCGATTCCTGATATTCCACCTGGCTCTTGATCCCCAGCCCCGCCAGTGTATTTCTGGCGTCTTCCACCATTTTTCCCTTTACATCCGGCATGGGAACGGCAGCTGTCTGCTCTCCGGATCCGCTATCTGTTCCCTCGGAAACAAATGGACTGCCGGGATCCTCATCATTGTTCATTCCCCGGAGCACCCTGGCCGCCACAAACACCACGATCCCTACAATCACCACCCCTACCAGAATCGCCAGCAGCGTGGTAAAACGCTCCATCCGGGGGTTATAATCATATTCCTCGTCGTCCTCCTCGTCCGGATCCGAATCTTCCTCTTCATAATAGTGTTCTGCTTCGGACCGCAGACGCAGACCTTCTTCCCTTTCAACATTCTCCGCGCTTACGGCGTATTCCCTTGCCTCCTGATGAGCCGCCCGCCGCTTGATCTGTGCCCGGTCGCTGTCCGTGATCATCCGGGTTCCCCCTTCTACATCCGGATCATTCTGAACCACAAAATCTTCATCCGGGTTCATCAGCGACTGCTTCAGATCCGCGATCAGCTCCTGCATACTCTGATACCTTCGGTCAGCGGACTTCTGGCAGCACTTCAAAACAATGCTCTCCACGCTGGAAGGAATTTCCGGCACAAAATCCTTAGGAGAAGGCATTTCCTCCTGAATATGCTTGATAGCGATGGCCACGGTGGTCTCTCCGTTGAACGGAACCCTGCCTGTAAGCATCTCAAACAGCGTGACTCCCAGCGAGTAAACATCGCTCTTTTCGTCACTGTAACCGCCTCTGGCCTGTTCCGGGGACGTGTAATGCACAGATCCCATCACATTGGAGGTGATGGTATTGCTGGTGGCGGCCTTGGCAATACCGAAATCCGTCACCTTCACCTTTCCTTCTCTGGATATAATAATGTTCTGAGGCTTGATATCTCTGTGGATAATATGGTTATTATGGGCCGCCTCAATGCCCATGCTCACCTGTATCGCAATGCTTACGGCCTCCTTAAAGGACAACCGCGCTTTTTTTTCGATGTATTTTTTGAGGGTAATCCCCTCTACCAGTTCCATGACGATATAGTAGATGCCGTTTTCCTCTCCCACATCGTACACATTCACAATATTCGGATGCATAAGCCCTGCTGCCGCCTGGGCCTCTATACGGAATTTTGACACAAAATTGGCATTCTCGCTGAATTCCTGCTTCAATATTTTTACTGCCACAAAACGGTTCAGCTTGTGACATTTCGCTTTATATACATCAGACATGCCGCCGGTGCCGATCTTTTCCAATATCTCGTACCGATCTCCTATCATCATTCCAATTTTAATCATACACGCTCTCCATTCCGATTAATATAATGGATATTCCCGGATCCGCCGGCAGTTTCGTCGTCCTGAGGCTCGATCAAAATAACGCTGATATTATCCCTGCCGCCGTGTTCGTTGGCTGCGCGGACAAGCTCCTGGGCACCCTCCACAACATCTCTGGCCCCGTCCAGGATCATTCTGATCTCCTCGTCTTCCAGCATATTCGTCAGTCCGTCTGTACACATGAGGATCAGATCTCCCTCCCTGAGATCCACCGTAAAGAAATCCACCTTTACCGTGTCCTCTGCCCCCACTGCTCTGGTAATGATGTTTTTGTCGGGATGATTTCTGGCTTCCGCTCTCTCGATGCCGCCTCTGCGGACCATCTCCTCCACCCAGGAATGATCCCGGGTAATCTGGCGGATTTCTTTTCCGTTCGCCACATACAGCCGGCTGTCACCCACATTGGCCACATGGAGCCGGCCTTCTGCGCAGACAGCTGCCACCACCGTTGTGCCCATGCCCTCCATCTCCGGAAGCCGGCCTGCGGTTTCCCACACCAGGGCGTTGGCCGCACTGATGGCCTCCCCCAGGATTTCCTCCGGGTTCTCTCCCCCGGATTCGGCGGCCCGCTCCACCATGGTTTCCACCGTAATCTTTGAGGCGTAATCCCCCGCATTGTGGCCTCCCATTCCGTCTGCCACTACAAATAAATTGGGCAAAGTCCCCACAGGCTGCTCAGAGGTATAGACAAAGTCCTGATTTAATTTTCTCTTTCTTCCAATATTGGTAATGGAAAATGTTTTGAGCACGTTCAGTTTCCTCCACAATCCTGCAGGGTTCCGGCCCGCTCCCTGCGCCGCAGCTGGCCGCAGGCGCCGTCTATATCCCTGCCCATTTCCCTTCTAATAGTAACATTTATTTTGTTTTTTTCAAGTTTATTTTGAAATGCATAGACCCTGTCCTTCTGGGACTGCACAAAATTCAGCTCCTTCACGGGGTTTACCGGAATCAGATTCACATGACAGTGAAGCGGCCCTGCCAGAGCAGTCAGTCCCTCTAAATCCTCCTCCGTATCATTGACCCCTGCCGCCAGGCTGTATTCAAAAGTGATCCTTCTGCCTGTGCGTTCAAAATAATAAGCGCAGGCTTCCATCAGCTCCCCAATGGAATAGCGGTTGGCCACAGGCATCAATCTGCGCCGCTTTTCGTCCGTCACCGCGTGAAGGGATAAGGCCAGAGTGATCTGAAGCCCCTCCTCCGCCAGCCGGCGCATCCGGGGAACAATGCCGCAGGTGGAAACAGTCACATTCCGCTGACTGATATGCAGGCCGTTTTCATCCGTAAGCATCCTTAAGAATACCAGCAGATTTTCGTAATTGTCCAGAGGCTCTCCCATTCCCATGACCACCACATTGGACACCCTCTCCCCGGTGATCCGCTGTATAGAATAGACCTGATCCAACATCTCCGAGGGTAAAAGATTTCTCTCCAGCCCGTCCAGAGTGGATGCACAGAAACGGCAGCCCATCCGGCAGCCCACCTGGGACGAGATACAGACACTGTTGCCGTGGCGGTACCGCATCCAGACGCTTTCCACCATTTGTCCGTCCCCAAGGCGAAATAAAAACTTTTTTGTCCCATCGATCCCTGACTTCTGAAGTTTTACGGTTTCCAGCCGGGTATAGGCGTATTGTCCTGCGCATTCCTCCCGGAAAGACTTGGGCAGATTTGTCATTTCATCAAAGCTCTGCGCCAGCTTAACATGCATCCACTGATACAGCTGTCCCGTCCGAAAGGCCTTCTCCCCCCTTGCGGCCATCTCCTCCCGCAACCGTTCCAGAGGCATCGATTTGATATCCTTCTTTTCCTCCATAACCACTCTCCTGGGCCTGTCCGGGCCTTTTTCCCGCAAATTCAACCGCGCTGCCCCCGGACCCTTTCCGGGCGTCTGCAATCTGCGTGCTTATTTCCTGCAAAACAGCGCAATAAAAAAACCGTCTGATTCCATATATCCCGGAAGCAGCTGTATACAGGCCGCTTTTTCCTTATCACTCAGCTTTGTACCCGTTTCCCCAGCCGCCCCTTTGTTTTGTTCAAGGAGCTCTTCCAGACGGCGTTTCTGCTCCAAAAGCCCGGAGGGAAGCCTGTCCTCCAGGGACACTGGCGCAAATTCCGGCAGGGAAGCAATAAATCGTACCATTTCTTCGTTTTCAACCCTGTTTATGGTACAGGTACTGTAGGCCAGGGTTCCTCCCGGCTTTACCAGCCGGCCTGCACAGCGGACGATATCCCGCTGAAGCTCTCTCAGCGCCTCCAGGCCTTCAGGCGTCACGCGATACTTAATATCACGCTTCTTTCCGATGACTCCCAGCCCCGAACAGGGCACATCCAGCAGTACCACGTCTGCCGTTCCCTGAAGGCTTTCGTCGAATTCTCTCCCGTCAAAAACCTGCACCTCTATGTTCCCGGTGCCCATGCGGGCTATGTTTTCCCGGATCAGATCCGCCTTTTCTTCCGATATATCCCGGGCCAGCACCCGGGCGGCCTTTTCTGCGGCAAGAATGCTTTTTCCTCCCGGCGCGGCACATACGTCAATCACAAAATCATCTTTTCCGATGCCGGCGGCCTCCACTGCCAGGGCGGAGCTCACATCCTGAACCGTAAGCTCTCCACTGGCAAACCCCGGCAGGGAATTCATTCCCCCCGCCATGCCGTCCTTCGGTCCGGACTCCAGAAAGTACATATAGGGCAGATATGCGCTCTGCCTCAGCACCGCTCCCGTCCTGCGCAGGCTGTCGAGGAGCTCTTCCCTCCGGTTCCCGGACAGGTCCGTGCGAAAACGCAGGCAGACCGGATGGATCTCCATCAGTCCTCCTAAAAGTGTTTCCGTTATTTCTATTCCATATTCATCCAGCCAAAGCCTTACCAGCCATTCCGGCATGGAATACTTTACCGACAAAAAGCGGATAGGCTCCTGATCCCGGCGGGGAAGCGGCAGAGCATTCTTCTCCCTGGATATGGTCCGCAGAACGCCGTTCACAAAGCCCCGCAGATTCCGAAAGCCTCTTTTTGCCGCCAGCTTACAGGCCTCGTCACAGACCGCCCTGTCGGGAACGGAATCCATGCAGCACAGCTGATAGACGCTCATCCGCAGAAGGCACCGGATCAGAGGCTTCATTTTTTTTGGGGGAAGGGAGGAATAGCTTTCCAAATAGTAATCCAGCTCCAGCCTTCTCTCCACGGTTCCCTCTACCACCCGCTTGAAAAAGGCTCTGTCCCGGGCCGGCAAAAAAGCATATTTGTCCAGAACAGCCCTCACCAGATGATGGGAGTATTCGTCACTCTTTTCCAGCACAAGCAACGCATCCAGGGCAATCTCTCTAATATTTTCCGCCACGGTCAGTCACTCCTCCTGCGATTTCCTCCGAACAGGATCAGCAGCCTCAAAAATTGTAGAATCATGGATAAAGCCGCCGCTACGTAGGTAAAGGCCGCGGCGGTCAGCACCTTTTTACAGCCGTTTTTTTCCTCCGAGGTAAGCAGCCCGTACTGATCCACCTTTGCCACCGCCCGGGTGGAGGCATTGAATTCCACCGGCAGCGTCACCAGCTGAAAGACGACACCCACGCTGAAGGCGATAAGTCCGATCTGAATCAGCAGCTGGTTCCAGCTCAGGATTACCCCCAGGATAATAATGGGAAAGCCCAGATTGCTGCAGATATTCGCGGCAGGAACAATGGCACTGCGAACCGTCAGCGGCACATACTGCTTTGCGTGCTGAATGGCATGCCCGCACTCATGCGCCGCCACCCCCACCGCCGTGACGGTAGCTTCATTAAAATTTTCATAGGAAAGCCGCACGGTATTGGTCCTGGGATCATAATGATCTCCCTGTCCGGAGCGCAGACATTCCACCTTCACCTGATACAGTCCCTCACTGTCCAGGATCCGCCTGGCTGCTTCTCCTCCGGTGATCCCTCTGGAATTGCCCACCCGGCGGTACTTATTCATGGTAGAATTCACGATCATGCTGGCAGCCCCGCAGATCAGCACCCCGATCAGCACCAGAATATACGTGGGATCCCAATAATAATAAAACATCGGCATAATATTGTTACTCCTTTCCTTTTCCCAGAATCTCTCCGGGGTGCATTCTCACCCCCAGCAGAAATTCATGGGCCGTCATTCTCTTTTTTCCTTCCAGCTGAAGCTCCAGAATGCGAAGCGCCCCCGTCCCGGCAGCCACCGTTACCGCATCCTTTTCCACCTGCAGGATCTCGCCCGGTCTGCGCAGCGCATCCCCGTCGGTCTCCACCGGCTCCGCCTTCCATATTTTCAGCTGCTTCTCATGATAAGCGGTGTAAGCGCTGGGCCAGGGCGTCATTGCCCGGATCAGGCGGTCTAATGTCTTCGCATCCCTGGAAAAGTCCACCTCCCCCATCTCCTTTCGGATCAGAGAGGCATAGCAGCTTTCCGTATCATCCTGCTTCCTCTGCTCCAGCTTCCCCTGTTTCAGAAGCTCCAAAGCCTCCGTCACGGCCTCTCCTCCAAGCAGGGCAAGCTTATCCTGAAGCGATGCATAATCGTCCTTTGGGGCAATGGAAAGCTCCTTTTGATACAAAATATCTCCCGTATCGATCCCTGCGTCCATCTGCATAATAGTGATCCCGGTCTTATCCTGCCCGTCCAGAATCACATGCTGGATAGGGGACGCTCCCCGGTACCGGGGCAGCAACGATGCATGAATGTTCAGGCAGCCATATTCGGGAATGTCCAGAATCTCCTGTGACAGAATCTGTCCAAAGGCAGCAACCACATACACCTGGGCCGGATATCTCTTCAGCTCCTCCACTGCGCCGGGTTCCCTGATCCGCCGGGGCTGCAGTACCGCAATGCCCTGCTCCAGGGCACATACCTTTACCGGCGGCGGGATCAGCTCCCTGCTTCTTCCTCTGGCCTTGTCCGGCTGTGTGACCACGGCAGTAATCTCATGACCTGCACGAATCAGCGCCTTCAGGGCCGTGGCCGCATAGTCAGGCGTCCCCATAAAAACAATCTTCATATCCGCATCCTCTCATTCTTCCTCGTCATCATCGGCGCTCACATCCTGCAGAGGACCTTCCACCTTCTCCACATACAGATGGCCGTCCAGATGATCCACCTCATGGCAGATGGCCCTGGCCAGAAGCTCCGTTCCCTCCAGCTCTGTCTCCTTCATATTCACATCCAGAGCTACGGCCTTTACATAATTGGGCCTGGTGACCTGGCCCGATTTTCCCGGCACGCTTAAACAGCCCTCCTGCCCGGTCTGCTCTCCGCTGGTCTCCACAATCCTGGGATTGATCAAAATATGGGGATCCTCCCCCGTTACATCGATGACCACAATCCGCTTCAGAACCCCCACCTGAGGCGCCGCCAGGCCCACACCATTGGCCTCATACATTGTCTCCAGCATGTCCCCAATCAATTCCCTGATCCGCGGAGTCATCTCCGTCACTTCCCTCGCTTTTTTTGTGAGCACTTCCTCTCCGATCTCCCGTATGTTTCTGATCGCCATTTCTGATCTCTCCTTCTATACAATTTATTATGCTGTCCCGGGTTTCCCGAGGCTTTGCTTTTCCCGGCTTCCAAACCTGCCTCTACAGCGTATTCATAGGGTCAAAATCAAATTGCACCGTCTCATAAAGAGGTTGCATTGACTGGATTTTTTCCTCCAGAAAATCCTTTGCTTTTATCAGTTTACCATATTCTGCTGATTTAATATAGAATACAAATCTAAAAATATCGTTAATTCTGGTGATGGAGGCCGGCGCCGGACCGATAATCTGCAGTTTTACCGGCCCGATCCCGTACTCCTTCACCGCCTCCGCCAGCATCCCGGCAAGTCTTCCTCCCCGCTCTTCTTCCCTGGAAAAAATCTGCACGGCCAGCATGTGGGCCGCAGGGGGGTAGCCCATCATTTCCCGGTACAGGATTTCCTCCTCATAAAATCCGGCGTAGTCCTGGGCCGCCGCATGGACCACCGCATAGTGCTCCGGCTGATAGGTCTGGATCACCGCCTCTCCCGGGAGCGTTCCGCGGCCCGCCCTGCCCACCGCCTGTGTCAACAGCTGGAAGGTCCGCTCCGCCGCCCGATAATTTCCGGCCCCCAAAGACAGATCCGCCGCCAGCACTCCTGCCAGAGTCACTTTGGGAAAATCGTGACCCTTTACGATCATCTGTGTACCAATCAGCACATCCGCCTCTTCGTTGGCAAAGGCCGATAATATTTTTTCATAGCTCTCCTTGGTCCTTGTGGTATCCGCATCCATCCGCAGGGTCCGCACTCCCGGAAACATCTCCTTCAGCTTCTCCTCGATCTGCTGAGTGCCCGCCCGAAAGCCCCCGATAAAGCCGGAGCCGCACACAGGGCAGGCGCTGACCCGGGGCTGGCTGTAGCCGCAGTAATGGCAGATCAGCCTGCCGTTTTTATGTTCCGACAGCGACACATCACAGTGTGGACATTTCATCACATGACCGCAGGACCGGCAGGAAATGAATCCGGCATAGCCTCTTCTGTTCAGAAAAAGAATGCTTTGCTCTCCTCTTTCCAGTCGGTCTGTCAAAAGCTCCTGAAGCCTTCTGCTGAATATGGAGCGGTTCCCCTCCTTCAGCTCCTGGCGCAGATCCACAATGCTGACGGCGGGCAGCCGGCCTCCCGTAAGCCTCCTGGAGAGGGTAAACAGCCTGTACTCACCCTTCTGCGCCCGGTAATAGGCCTCCAGAGAGGGCGTGGCCGACCCCAGAACCACACTGGCCCTGTGCAGTCTGGCAACCTCCAGCGCCGTCTCTCTGGCATGGTATTTGGGTGAAGCCTCGCTTTTATAGCTTCCCTCGTGCTCTTCGTCTATAACGATGACGCCGATATTGGGAAAGGGGGTAAACAGCGCCGACCTTGGGCCGATGATCACATCGATCTCACCGTTTTTCGCCCTCTGACACTGATCATATTTTTCTCCCGAAGACAATGTCGAGTTCATGACGCTGACCCTGTCTCCAAAGCGCCTGTAAAAACGAAGCAGGGTCTGATAGGTCAGCGCGATCTCCGGAATCAGCACCACTGCCTGTCTGCCCCTGGCCCTCATCTCCTGGATAATCCCCATATACACTTCTGTCTTTCCGCTTCCGGTGATTCCATGGATCAGATAAGTACCCGGATTTCCCTGATCATATTCCTCCATCACCGTCTCCACGATCCGCCTCTGGTCCTCACTCAGAGAATTCTTGTGCTCCTCCTGCTCCTCAAGCTTCACCGGATTACGGAAATCGGACCTGCTCACCACCCTGAGCGCTCCGGCTGTTTCCAGGCTTTTGATAGTCTGGCCCGACACACCCAGCTTCCCCGTGACCCACTCATAAGGAAGGCTTTCCTGCTCTGCCAGCTCCCTGAGCAGCCGTTCCTTTGCCACCTGCTTTTTTCGCCTGCTCTCTCCAAGCAGTGACAAAATCTCTTCCCTGCCCATATTCCGCCGAATGGTTCTGTGTTCCAGCTTTTTTACACTCTGCTTTGCCGGGAGCACTGTCTTCAGAGCCTGGATCATGGTGGATCCGTAATTTTTCCGGATCCACCCGGCCAGCGACATCATTTTATCCTCCACGCTGACGCCATCCCTTACAATCCCCTGAATTTCCTTCGTCCTTTCGGGATCAAATTTGCATTCTTCTCCCAGCCCTACCACATATCCCTTTACCGGCTTATTTCCATTGCCGAAGGGCACCTTTACACACATCCCTGTCTCCAGCCGTTCCCGGAACCCTTCCGGAACCCTGTACTGAAACGGCCTATCCAGTTTTTCATGAGAGATATCCACTATGATATCCGCGTACAGCTCCTTCACCTTTTCCCCATACCTTTCCTTCGGCTTTCGTTTTTCCGGGGAAGCGCCGATTGGTTGATTGCTTCCTCATATATGCTCCAGCCCGCCATCCAAAAGCTCCCGAATGATTACCCTCTCATCCATGGGATACTTTCTGCCCCGAATCTCCTGATAATCCTCATGCCCTTTTCCTGCCAGCACTATGATATCGCCCTCCTGTGCCTGGGAAATGGCATAAGCTACAGCTTCCCTGCGGTCCTGAATTTCCACATAAGCGCCCCGGGTCCCGGAAATCCCCCGGTGAATATCCGCCATAATGGCCGCCGGATCTTCCATTCGGGGATTGTCGGAGGTAATGATGGTCAGATCCGCCAGCCGTCCGCTGGCCTCCCCCATCTCATAACGTCTCTGCCGGGAACGGTTGCCTCCGCAGCCGAAAAGACAGACCAGCCGTCTTGGATGATATTCCCGGAGAGTTGTCAAAAGGCTCTCCAGAGCCATGGCATTGTGAGCATAATCGATGAGAAGCGTAAACCGGTCCGATACCGGCACTCTTTCAATACGCCCCTTTACCCGGGTTTCCTCAAGCCCTCTGCGTATGGCCCCAATATCCGCCTGAAAATGACGGCAGACAGCAATGGCACACAGCGCGTTATAGACGCTGAACCTGCCCGGGAAGGGCACCCATGCGTCAAAGTCCATCTCTCCCGACACATGAAAGCCGGTCCCCAGCGCCCCTGAGGCCGCAGCCGGTTTTGGCCTCTCACCCCGCAGCATACAGTCCTCTCCCATTCCAAAGGTCTCCAGCCGGCAGGTGTGCCCTGTCGTCACCGCCTCCAGGCAGGCGTCATCGCCGTTTACGATGCCCACTGCACACTGGCGGAACAAAAGCCCCTTGCAGGCGGCATACTCTTCAAAGCTGGCGTGCTCGCCGGGTCCGATGTGGTCCGGCTCCAGGTTGGTAAATACGCCGTAGTCAAATAGAAAGCCCTGGGTCCTGTGTTGCATTAACGCCTGAGAGGACACCTCCATCACCACAATCTCTGTTCCCGCCTGCACCATTTCAGAAAAAATTTCCTGAAGCACGCAGGATTCCGGCGTGGTATTGCCGGCAGGAACAGACCGGTCTCCGATAATGATCTCAATGGTGCCCACCAGTCCTGTCCGAAAACCTGCATTCTCCAAAATAGACCGCACCATGTAGGCGGTGGTGGTTTTTCCCTTTGTGCCGGTGATGCCGATGGTTTTCAGCCGTCTGGCCGGATGACCGTACCAGGCTGCCGAAATAAAGGCCATGGCATACCGGGTGTCCTTCACCAGAATCTGTACAGCCTCTTCTGCCGCCGCTTCCTTCACCGGACCGGACACTACCAAAGCCGCCGCTCCCCTTTCCACCGCCTGAACGGCAAAATCATGGCCGTCAAATTTGGCCCCCGGAATGCAGATAAACAGCGCTCCCCGGCCAACCGTCCTGGAATCACAGGACACCTCCGTTACTGCCGCATCCACATTCCCCTGTAAGCACTCATACTCCAGTCCGTCCAGCAAATCCCGAAGCCTCATATGCAATTCCTTCCGTTTCTCACGCACATTACACTATATTTTACTCCATATCCCCAATTTCTACCACCTTTTTTTCCCGGGACGCAGAAAAGCTCCGGCATACACCGAAGCTTTTCTGCTATTTTCTTATGAGGGGGGAGATAGTGAGTTCATCAACTATCTGAGTTCATAATACAGACTAATTGTGTTCAAATTGTGTTCACTTTCTAACATATGTCTAAAAAAAGCTTAAACAAAACGAACTGACCGTCTGCATTTTCAGGGCTCATTCCCCGTCAGTCTGTGCCCTGAAGGCGGATCACCGCCGTACATAAGCCAGCAAGCTCCAGATCTCCCTGAACGACAGCGCCGCTTTCCAGATCCGGGCCCTGCACATTTTCCACCTTTACCGGGTGGGTATTATGGTTCAGATAAAACTCATAGGTTCCCTCTTCTCCTGAGCGCACATGATATTCCACCCCCGCAGGAAGCTGTCTTGTGGAAATACCGGCCTCCTTCAGCATCTGCTCAAACAGCCATGCCATCTGCCCGGGAGCGGTCCGGGCCGCCACATAGTACGCCTTACCCTTTCCCGTCTCCTTACAGGTCACCGCCGCCATCCCCTGATAGAAGTCCTCCGTATAGGAAGCCAGCACCCTTGCGTCCTGCACCTGCAGAACTTCCGCATAGTCCCTTACCTCCCATTCCCTGCCGTCCTCAAACCGGATATGGTTGCGGTCCGAAGGATACAGCGTGTCGATCTCTTCACTGATAACGCCGAATAATTCCGCAAGCCCGTCCCCGGGAAAGCCTCCCAGGAAGCAAAGCTGATCCTGATCCACATAGCCGGTAAGATAGGTGGCCAGAAGCTGTCCGCCTCCTTCCACAAAGGCCCTTAAATTTGCCGCTGTTTCGGACTTAAGCATGTACAGCATGGGCGCAATCACCACATCATAATCGGACAGATCCTGATCCGGAGCAGTCACATCCATTTCCACGCCCATTTTCAGGAATTCCTTCCAGATCCCCATGCAGGTCTCCTCATAGCGCTTGGTTTCTCTTCCCAGTCCCTGCATGCCCTGAATGGCCCATCGATTATCCCAGTCAAACAATATGGCCGTTCTGGCCTTTACCGTGGTTCCTGCCACCGGACGAAGCTTTTGCAGCATTTCTCCCACTTGGGCCACCTCACGGAAAACCCTGGTATCCTCCGTTCCCCGATGGTCTACCACAGCCCCGTGGAATTGCTCCGCCGACCCTCTGCTTTTTCTCCACTGGAAATACTGCACCGTATCGGAGCCGCTTGCCACCGCCTGCAGGCAGGCCAGCTTATGTACGCCGGGCCTCTTCAGCTTATTAAACGCCTGCCAGTTCACCAGTCCCGGCGCGCTCTCCATAAGCATAAAGGGCTTGTCCTTTTTCATGGAGCGCATCACACTGTGGTGAAAGGCATTTTCCGCCATGGTTTCAAAAAATGGTTCCCCGTCATTGTGAAAGGAAGGATAGCTGTCCCAGGAGATCACATCCAGCTCCGGGGCCATCCGACGATAGTCCAGGCCGTCGTACAGCGTCATAAAATTGGTGGTCACCGGAATATCAGGAGTGATCTCCTTCAAAACGGCGATCTCCGCTTTCATAAAATCTGTGGTATTCCAGGTGGTGAAGCGTTTCCACTCCAGATTCAGCCCCATGACGCTGCGCTCACCGTTTTCGTAGGGCGGCTCAATCTGGTCAAAGCTGTTGTACCGGTGGCTCCAAAACACCGTCCACCAGGCCTTGTTCAGCTTTTCAATGTCATGATCAAATTTATCCGCCAGGTACTGCTGAAAACGCTTCGCACAGAGAGGACAGTAGCATTCTCCTCCGTACTCATTGGAAATATGCCATAAAATCAGACCCGGATGAGAGCCGAAGCGCTCTGCCAGCCTGCGGTTGATCTGCTCCGTTTTCCTCCGGTAGACAGGGGAGGTCATACAGTGATTATGCCGGTTCCCGTGGCGGTCCCTGACTCCCCGGCTGCTGACCCGCATGGCCTCCGGATACGCCGCATCCAGCCAGGCCGGCCTTGCTCCGGAGGGTGTGGCCAGCACGGTATAGATCCCGTTTTCGTACAGTCTGTCCATAATACGCTCCAGCCAGTCAAAATGATAATCACCCTCCGCAGGCTCATACACGGACCAGGAAAAGATACCCATGGACACACTGTTTACCCCCGCCTTTTTCATCAGACGGACATCCTCCTCCAGAATATCCGGGCGGTCCAGCCACTGCTCCGGATTGTAATCCCCTCCGTGAAGCAATCCGCCCGTCTTTGGAAATAACATTTTTTTCTCCATCTTAACTCCTTTCAGTCCTCCCCTGGAAATTTTTCCGGAAGCCTGAACCTATTATAGACAATATTATGCTGAAACACAATATTTTCAGGCATACTATTTTAGTCGAGAAAGGCCGTCTCTGCCAAAGCGGTTACCAGGGTCAATAATACAAAGCTCCTGATAGAGCTGCCTGGCTTCTGGCAGTCTATCCATGCTTTCATATAACTTTGCCAGCACTGTTCGAGAATGCAAATCTTTTGGTTCAATCCTTATGGCTTCCTGCAAATATTTCTCCGCTTCTCCTTCTCGACCTTTTTGCCTCGACAGCAGCCTGCCTAATTCTGTACGCGATTGAATATGCCTTGGTTCAATTTTTATGGCTTCCTGCAAATATTTCTCCGCTTCTCCTTCTCGACCTTTTTGCCTCGA
>ERZ779621.97-NODE-97-length-63060-cov-28.691739_pt1 | contig 63060 bp, 59 predicted proteins | sample MGYA00514215_ERZ779621 | MGnify/ENA primary metagenome ERZ779621 (study PRJEB29562, sample SAMEA4376715) | mouse gut metagenome | isolation source: Cecum | study: EMG produced TPA metagenomics assembly of the A DSS colitis mouse model was used to assess the...
TTCAGAATATCTCATTTTCTCTCACCCCCTTTCTTCCCAGTAGGGGGCTATTACAGCAAACGCCCATACAGCATAAAGCGGCATAAGCGTTTGGGTAATATGAATTATTTAAACAATCAGTATGATTTGTATGTTCATCTTCATAGCCGCAAAATCCCATTGCAGGAAACAGACTTTTTTTGATGATTGACAATGATAAAAGGTGTAGAAAAAGGACATAACGATACCCTCCAATGCTTTTAAACATTTGATACCGCCACATCCTTAAAAATGAGTAACTTTAAATACACCCCCATAGTTTTATTTTTCAAAAAAGAAAACGGCGGCTTTGATTGTTATTTCAAAACCGCCATTTGGTTGCTTATATTCTCTTTTGTGCATGAATATTTTGCCGCAAAACAACGGTTTTTTTATTTACCGTTGTTGCGGATATTTCGTTAGTACATGGAGAGTATTTTCTGCGCCTTTTCCCTCAAAATATTTCTTGCTTCTATAGGCTCAATAATTTCAACATATTCACCAAAGGAAAGCAGATAAAGAAAAGTCCAGTCGCTAAACTGGTATCTGAAAGTCACTTCCAACGTACCATCGTCCAATTTTTTAATATACTTCTCCTGAAATTCATCATAAACTTTATACGCTATCTTTTCTGAAAAATGCAATATGAATATTGGCGTATTATATTCTTCCTTATAGGTAGGAGTAATGGAAAAATCCTTTGGAAGTTCACGTTCAAATAATTCATTTGTTATTTGGAGTTCCCTAATGCGGGACATTTTATAAGTACGAATATCATTTTTGCGCTTTGAATAAGCTACAAGATACCAAGCGTGGGATTTGAACACTAATTTTAGCGGCTCGACAATCTGATTGGTTATCGTCAATTCCGCATTAAAATATGTGAATGTAATCACATATTTATTGATTATCGCACGTTCTAAAGCTGTAATATTATTCCGTTCCTTTTCGGGGCTTCCCCAATAGGAAAAATCAATTTCCAGCCATTCAGACTGCAATGTATGACTGAACAGCCCGGCAACTTTGTTTAATGATTTGTCTGCGTCTGGATAATTTGACGACTTTAAAATCTGCAACGCCTGTATAATATTGCTTTGTTCCTCCTGCGTAAAATAAGACTTGTCCAGTGAAAAGCCTTGCAATAAGGACAGCCCTCCGCCATACCCCTTTTGTGACGTAATCGGTATGCCGGCAACCGAAAGTATATTGATATCCCTATATATTGTCCGCGTGGAAACGCAAAGTTCTTCTGCCAGTTGTTTTGCTGTTATATTCTCATGCCTTAACAAGAGAAACACGATTTGAATAAGTCTGTCTATCTGCATATCATCACTCTGTCTTTTTGTATTTTATGGCAAGCTGTTTTAGATTGTTCATATTATCTGAATTATCGTCCACATTTTCTCTCAATGTGGAACAGGGAAATTCGTCACACTCGGCGCAGCTTCCATAAGATTTTTTCATACCGCATATCCTTATTTGACAATCCCCGCACATTTTTGGGGATACCGTATCAGAATGACATCCCAAACAATACATATCTTCTTTTGAAAATTTGCAGGTATCAGTTGAATACTCCCTTGCCAACTGTATCTGAGCGGCTACATTGTTTACGATAGAAGCCAGATAGACAGGGCACTCATTACAATTTAAACCACAATATGCCAGAACCATTAAAACATACCCTCCCCTAAATATTTGTCATGAGGAACGATTAAACACTTTTCGATAGACTTCCAATAACTGTCATAAAGATTTTTTTGTGCTGCCCCGTAGCTTTCTTTTGTGTCAAATTCCCAATAAAGCATATATTTAACACTTTTTACAATACGGGTAATTTTAAGTGGCGGAAGCCCCTCTTTGATTTGCTCCATATCTATGTGATACCCTCTTTTAGCAAAACGAAGCAGAAGCAATCCCTCCTGTTTTTCCAAGAAACTTTTAGCTTCAAGCATCAGTGCTTCAAATTCCTCTACTTTTTGCGGCTTAACTTGATAAATACATATTTCGGTAAACGGCATATTTAAACCCTCCTTTACTTTATTTTAGCATTAGGAATATGACATTAAGCGTGTCGCATTCCTTTATTTTTCATGGGAACAGCAAAATGATAGGACTGCTCATATTTTTATGATTTTGAATCCTTTTCCTTTTGGTACGCCCTTTCAGAAAAATCACACGCCATAATTATATACGGACTTTTAAATTATTGCAACGATGGCAAAATATTTGAAATTGCATACTTTGTTATTTGGCATTTCCCAAGCTTCCCCGTATTAAGAAACAAGGAAAACTTTTTGAAAAATTTTTCTCAAAACTCCGTCAAAACCGTCCTGTGCGGTGTTGTAGGTGGTGAGAGGACTTATCAGAGGGTTTGGGATTCTTCCCAACAAGCAAAATCTGTCCGGCAAGCCATAGCGCGGACGGGCAGATTTACGGAAATGGGTACCCGTTTCCTATGCTTGCTCCGAAACTTATCATTTAGCAAATACGGAAAGGAAGGGAAAAGAATGGATTGGGAACCAGAAATCAAGGACAGCGGCTATCTGCCGGAAAAAGGGAAACCGACAGAGGAAACCGTCTGCTACAAAATCGGCGGCACATACTATGAAGTGTCTACCTCCTGCGGCGGCTCGGAACGGCTCCGCGACAAGATGATACGGCTCATAAAATCGGAAACCGTCAAACCGCCCAATGACAAACAGGGATAAATGCGCTATAATAGGATTAGCACTACTGTTTGTCGGGCGTTCATTACAGGAGGAATGAACATATGACAGCAAATACATATAAGCCCGGACAGATAACAGCATTATACGCCCGTCTTTCGCAGGAAGATACGTTAGAGGGCGACAGCAACAGCATTGTGAACCAGAAAGCAGTCCTCTCCAAATATGCGGCGGACAACGGCTTTTCCAATCCTGTTTTCTTTATTGATGACGGTGTATCTGGCGTGACGTTCGACAGACCTCAATTTAACCGCATGATTGCGGAGATTGAAGCCGGAAACGTGGCGACAGTCATTGTCAAGGATATGTCAAGATTGGGGCGCGATTATCTGAAAGTCGGCTACTATACGGAAATCTTTTTCGTGGAGCGCGACGTTAGATATATCGCAATCAATGACGGAGTAGACAGCGCAAAGGGCGACAACGATTTTACCCCGTTCCGTAACCTGTTCAACGATTTTTACGCCAAAGACACAAGCAAAAAAGTACGGGCAATCAAACGGGCGCAGGGACAGGCGGGGGAACATCTGACAAAGCCGCCTTATGGCTACATAGTAAGCCCTACGGACAAAAAGCAATGGATTGTAGACGAGGAAGCCGCCGCTGTGGTGAAACGGGTTTTTGATTTATGTATCGGTGGGAAAGGACCTATGCAGATAGCAAAAATCCTCAAAGAAGATAAGGTACTGACTGCCAAAGCCCACTACGCAAAGAAAAAAGGAAAAGCACTTCCCGAAAATCCCTACGATTGGAGAGATAGTACCATTGTCGGTATTTTGGAGCGCATGGACTATTGCGGGCATACGGTGAATTTCAAAAGCTACTCCAAATCCCATAAGCTGAAAAAGCGGATTCCAACCACAAAGGAGCAACAGGCTATCTTCTTCAATACCCATAAAGCGATTGTAGAGGACGCTGTTTTTGAACGGGTGCAGGAACTAAGGGCAAACAAACGCCGCCCCACAAAAGCAGACAGACAGGGATTGTTTTCCGGCTTGGTATATTGTGCGGACTGTGGGAGTAAGCTACATTTCGCTACTTGTAAAAGTTTTAACGGCTCACAAGACCATTACCGCTGTGCAAAGTACAAGAGCAATACGGGAAGCTGTACGGCTCACTTTATCCGCGAAGAAGTGTTGAAGCAAATCGTATGGAGCAGGATATTTGATGTGACCGCCCTTTTCTTTGATGACATCATGGCTTTCCATGAAATGATGTATCAGCAACGCTCCGCTGAAACGGAAAAGGAAATGAAGCGCAGGAAGCGTGAAGTCGGACAGGCAAGGAAGCGGATAGCGGAACTTGACCGTATCTTCAAGCGGATTTATGAGGACGACATAAGCGGGGCTATCAGCCATGACAGATTTTTGAAGCTGTCCGCAGAGTATGAAGCGGAACAGCGGGAACTGGAAGAAAAGGTCAAGGCAGACCAGCAGGAAGTCGATACCTACGAACAGAACAAGAGCGATTTTGACAGCTTCGCCGCGATTATCCGCAAGTATGTGGGGATAAAGGAACTCACCCCCGCAATCGTCAATGAATTTATCAAGAAAATCATAGTCCATGCGCCGGAAAAGGTGAACGGGAAACGGGTACAGAAAGTAGATATTGTTTTCAACTTTGTAGGGGAAATCAATTTCCTTTCTGCCACGCAACCGAAACGGCAAGGCGCATAGGAAATCGAAAAGACGGTACAGCCCTTGTAATCGGGGCTATACCGCCTAATCTGAAATTACTTCCCTCTAACCGTAAACATTTATCATCTTATGACTCTCAATTTATCTATGACTGCTGTCCTCTATGGCAGACCTTACACACATCAGAGAAAAACCCAACAGGTTCTGTCCCTGCCACTCCTTCCTGTCAAATCTTCTTTCATCTTTCATGGAAAGGCCAATCCGGATTATGAAAACATATTATCTTTCTCATACACAATATCCTCCCCTTCTTATACTTTTTATTCTATTTAATCATTCATGCAAGCAAAAATCAATACACCGCAAAAAGGAACCGCACACCAGCGCAGTCCCTTTTTGTATAACTTATGTCAACCAATTTTATGATCATTTTCTTATGCTTGCTACAATCAGCATAATCTTTTCCTTCTCTGCCACAATACGGTAAGCGCCTGCTTTTGCCGGAACGATTGCCGTCTCCGCATAATGGATCTCAAAGGGCGGGAAGCTTCCATCCACGCTTTCGATAAACGCATGGCTTCCTTCTACCAGGTTCATCATGTGAACCGAATCCTCCATGGTGACAGTCAGACTGTCGCTTACTGTATAGCGGAAGGTATCCAGAAATTCCCGTTCATGCAGTCCGGTTTTTTCAATCTGATAGCCCTCTCCTTCTTCCACTGTCTCCTGCTGTCCTACCACATTGCGGTATATCCAATCGGTATCTCTGTTCCACTGGATATTATGAAGTCCATGCTCTATGTGAATGGGTCTGGGAATCCCGTCCAGACCGACCCTGCCCCAATCCCAGAGCTTAAAAGTAAAAATATAGGGCGTGGCACTGATTTCCAACACCATGGTATCCTGCCCGGAACAGTGTATCGTCCCCGCCGGTATCAGCACATGATCATGCTTCTTTACCGGAACTTTGTTCACATATTTATCGGCAGGAAAAGGCATTTCTCCCGTCTGTGCGGCCCGCAGATCCCGGGCCATGGCATCCCTGTCCACATCTTTTTGCAATCCCAGATAGACGTAGGTTTCCTTCCTGTCATCCGTATCCAGAAGGTAATAGCTCTCATCCTGGGTGTAATGCATCCCAAATGTATCCTGGATGTACTCTGTAAGGGGATGCACCTGCAAGGAAAGATTACCGCCGCCCATGGTATCCAGCAGATCAAAGCGGATGGGAAATTCAGCACCAAAGCGTGCGTGCACACGTTCTCCCAACAATTCATGGGGACGATAAAACACAAGGTCCACAGCCGGCACCTTTACGGTCACTGCACCGAACTCAAACAGCAGGCAGTTTTCTTCCGGGACGCCGTCAAAACTCCAGGCGAAGTTTTCCTCGTCAGGATTCAGGCCGAAATTTTCCTGCATCCAATGTCCTCCCCATACCCCTGGATCAAAATAGGGTTCCATGCGGAAGGGTTCTCTGCTGGTAAGATCCAGAGCACTGCGAAAGGCGTCTCCGGTAATCATTTTCGGACAGCCCTCTTCTTCCGTATCCAGCAGATAGTCAAAGCGGTCGTATCTTTCCCGCTTATGCCGGTCAGCCAGGCGCCATTCCACGAAAAAACCTTTCTTATATTTGGTCAGTATATGATCCTGTGTATTCGTACAGTGCCAGTTGGGCATACCGTTCCGATAACGAAGCTGGATTTCCCAGCGGGTCAGATTGCAGTAAATATAGATGTCCGGTTCTGTCAGGATGCCGGCTCCCATTCCCAATACGACAACACAGCCCTGCGAAATGGCTTCCAACGCATCCTGTGCCTGTTCCAGTTTTTCCGGTTTAAAAAAGTCAGCTATCTTTTTATGGCACATCACACCGAATACTCTGTCCGTAGTAATATAATCCGCAAAGGTCTCATTAATTTCCTCTTCTGTCTTTGCGTAATCCTCCATGTCAAAAACATGTACCGGTGCAAGCGCCTTGGCAAGGGCCATGATTTCCTCTTTGCGCACGCCCGGATACATATCAAAACACACCGCCGCCTTTTTCTTTTCTCTGCAAATGCCATGCACTCTTTCCCGCAATATGTTTCCAATGTTCCCGGCACCCTCCCATGCCTGATTCTCAAAGCCGTCAATCCGCTTCACCGGATGAAGCTCATAATTATGATATTTACACAAACCGTTCATTTTCTGTCCTTCCCTGTTTCTGCACATTCTTATGCTTCTTTGAGCGGCAACCTGTACCGCATGAAATATTCCACCTGTTCTGCAAAAATACGTGCAATAATATCACAGCCCTCTTTCTCCGGATGTACACCATCGGGCATTTCCCGGCGATACAGCGGCGTTGCCATGACCAACAGACTATCCGGTGCATATCTGCGGATACTTTTTATGGCAATTTCCAATGCACCTATATAGGTTGTTCCGTCCTGCTGCCCGCAGCTGTATCTCATATCCTCCGTCCCCGATGAATGGCGTGGAGATACTGTCTCCCAGAATCACCAGCTTTCTGATCACGCTCAAACCTCCCTGTCGTCTATCGCCGCTCTGACAGCACCGACTCACAGATCTCAAAAAAACGCGGGGAATAAATCATGGCCAGTTCCTGATTCGCTTCCATACTGCATGCATTGGTATTATAACTTACCAGAAGCCGTCCCGGTTCTGACAGACCAGGATGCGCCTTGGCATTATAAGTATAGATACTGTAGCCAAGTTCCGGCTCCGGACAGTGATAAAGCCTTATGATTTCCGAGAACGGCCCCACCGGGGAATCCGCTATGCGGCACGAAACAATGGGCGAATTGGTATATTCTGTAAACACCACAATATATTTTCCCTGGTACAGCTTACCAAAATAAGGAGAAAGGCTCATCTCACAGGACACATTCCGGCACAGGCATGCCGCCTTCTCAATCGCCGGATTCCACGCTGTTCCGTCATAATACTCCATTTTATCCCACTGAGGAAAATCCGCTTCCCGAATACGGGCCGCATACAGGTTTTTCTCAATCCATTCCGATTGATAGCCGTAAATATAGATATAACCATCCGGATCCGGCGCTTTTGCCTCCTCGGTATTCCGGAAAATCGCCGCGCCGAATACCAACTCACCGCCATCCGCATTACGATACACAAGCGGGCTCTTTGTCTGCTCCATCTCATCCCACAGCACCTCTCCATTCTCTACCGGTGCCGAGATAAAAGCCGCCCCCTCCACTGCGAACTGATATCCTTCAACCCCCTGGGGATCCTCTCTGACAATAAGCGGAAAGGCATAATAGCGTCCATGCAGGATCATGGAATCCTGTCCCCAGAAAAAGGAATCACTGTCCTCTATGCCCAGGGCTTTCTTATCCGGGCTGATAAGGCATGCCGGTGTTCCGTCTTCCATCTTCCGATACAGAAACTGCGCCTGACTGGGATCCGCCGTGCCTTCCCTCAGGATACAGCCGCTGTTATTAATCATCACCGTGTCAAGTGAACGTTTATCTGTACCAGATATCCTGCTGCCGATAAAGGTATCTCCAAACATTAAGAGGGTGCGTGTGTGATTGGGTACATTATCCGCCCCGCCAAAAGGCGTACTGTAGATACCGTCCGCACCGGCCCAGCCGTCGCGCTGTGCCAGAAGTCTGTTCCATTCCGGTGCCGGCCGCGTATACAGTCCCGTACCGCTGTAAAGACGCAGTTTGGCCAGTCCAAACAGACCGCCGAATACATTCTCTGCGTCATAATTATGGACACCGGATTGTCCCTGCCACGCAAGACGGATATATCGGGCTGTAATGCCTCCAAAATCGATTACCTTCCCATCCTCTAAATTGGTAGGCAGCATATTTCCTGTTCCTGATGCCTTCTTCAGGCAATAAGGATAACCCTCTTTTTGCAGTTCCATCCACTGCTTCCCATCAATGGAATGATACACCTGTATCTTTCGCAGTCCGCAGACTGTATAATCCGTACCATCCCCTGAAATCCTGTTATAATTCCATATCAAAAGCTGTCCCAGGGGCGCTGTTTTTTCCAGCTGGAAGGAGATGCTTCCGCCTTCCGGTGTTCTCTTCAGCCACATAGTAAATCCGTTGGTGCTCAGCATACATCCATGAGCAGAATCCATGCCAAAGTCATTGATCAGATTTGTGGTACAACACTCGAGCCCTTCATAGTTATCACCGAGGGGCCACAACCGTAACTGTTCTCCTCTTATATTCATTTGGTCACCTCCACCAATCGAATGAATTTAGGCCGGCAGATATCACCATGAGCCATATGCATCTGCCACGCAATGGTATTGACATTGTAACTGACAAGGTACTCTCCGGCAGGCGACAGATGAGGGTGCGCTTTCGCATTATAAGTATATATGCCCCGTCCCTGACAGACCTCCTCGGTAAAGTAAACTTCATGGGCTTCCGAGAACGGCCCCCAGGGTGCGGGCGCCGTGCGGTATGCGATCACCGGGGAATTCACCTCTTTCTGGTATACCAGCAGATATTCCTCCTGGTGCAGCTTTCCCGTAATCCGGGAAAGGCTTAGTTCGCAGGACACATCTTTGGCCAAAGCTGCCGACCTGGCAATATCCTCACTCCATCCTTCTCCGTCATAAAACTGCCATGCCTCTGTCTGGGCAATCATCGTCTCCGGAATCCGGGCCACGCATAAATCCGCGCCCATTCCCACATGAATGGTTCCCAGCAGGTAGATATAACCATCCGCATTTTCTATGCCTGCGGCTTCCGTATTCGGAAAGACACAGCCGCCATAATAAATACTCTTTCCCTCTGTCTCATAATATAGATTCGTTTTACAGTGTTCTGCTTTATCCCAACGGATGTGCCCTTCTTCCACCGGTGATATGACCATGGACACACCGTCTACACGAAACTGAAATCCTTCCGGACCTTCCGGCCAGTCATGTATGGTCAGCGGAAAGGTATAACATCTGCCGTCCGCCATCAGACTGTCCTGAGGCCAGTAATATCCGGGAGAAGACGGGTCGTTTAACACACTGACAGGGGGATTTAACAGGCTGTCATCCGAACCATCCTCATGTATACCCCAGGTAAAATCCATCCGGGTCAGGTCTGGTATGGATTCCGGTACAAAGGCACAGGAATTGTGCAGCATATGCATCCTGTCACTGCGGCGGAAATCCAGAGGATCCACTTGATCGATCAGGGTATCCCCAAAAGTAATCGTGGTATCACAGCCGCTTCCATAGACTTCCCTTCCGTCCATGGGAATCGTAAAGACGCCGTCGCTTCCCGTCCATCCGTCATTGTTCTGCATGATCGCGGACCAGGGCTCATCTCTGACTACGGCAAACCCTTCTCCCATGGTAAACCGCACCTTGGAGAGTCCGTAAGAATCCGCCAGAACATTTTCTTCATCATAATTTCCCACCCCCGGCTGTGCGGGAACAGATAATTTCACATAACGGGCTGTCTGACCTCCAAAGCTGAAAGGCTCCCCGCCCACGGTATTCGTAGGCGGCATATGCTCCTCTCCACAGGCCTTTTCAAAAGTCACATATCCCGTATGCGCGTCATGCCATTCCACGCTATCCAGAGAGTAGGATATTTTCACATTTCTGATACCGCAAAGGGTATAATCTTTTTCATCCGGCCTGCGGTTATAATTCCATATATAAAGCTTCCCCAATGGGTAAAAGCCGCCGAAATCAAATATCATTTCAAAATCTTTTGTGCGTCCGGACAACATCCACATATCACTTCCCTGGGGATGATTATCATGGGTTGCACCACCTGCTGTTCCGTGCTCTTCCAGCCCGTAATCATTGACAAGATTCACAGCCAGATAAGGTGCGTCGTCGAGAAGCGGTGCACTAACAGTCGCCCGCAGTTCATCACCATATCGAAATTTCATAGATTTCCTCCATCATCATAACCTTTTACTGATAATCAGCTAATGCCGCTGCACCCACAATCCCCGCATCATTTTGAAGCTGTGCCGCACGAATCACAGGCATCGCCAGGCTTCCACAGTAAAGCTGTGTTTCCACCTTGTTACGTATCGGTGCAAGGAGTCTTTCTCCTTCACCGCTCAATCCTCCTCCGATCACAAAGATCTGGGGATTAAAGATATTGATCAGACTTCCAATCCCACTCGCCAGATCACTGGTATAAGTATCAAATACTTCCATCGCGCATGTATCCTGTTGTGCAATTGCCTGAAAAATGGCCATGCCGTCCAGCTTACCCTTCTCCTCTTTCAGGCGGGCCAATACCGAATCCTGACATCGTTGTGCTGCCGCCTCTGCTTCCCGGATTAGCGCTGTCACCGAAGCATATACCTCGAAACAGCCTTTTCTCCCGCAATTACATGGCAAACCGTCTTTTTTGATAACCATATGTCCCAGGATGCCTGCGGCGCCGTTACTGCCATGATAAAGTCTTTTATGCAGTATCAGTCCCCCGCCTATCCCTGTACCGATGGTAATCATCACCATGGAGTCTGCCTCACGACCCGCACCTGCAACGAACTCTCCCAGGGCTGCACATACTGCATCATTATCCACATAGACCTTACAGGCAAAACGCTCACTCAATATTTCACCCAACGGAACATGATGCCAGCCTATATTGTTGGAATATATCACTTCACCGTTTGTCCGATCAATCATTCCGGCACACCCCACACCTATGTGGGTAAGCGTCCCTGCTTTCGTCTCTGTCTCCTCCAGCAGGGACTGCACCATATCGCCTATGCGCCGGATAACCATTTCAGAAGTCTGCCAGGATCTGGTCTCTATCTTGCCTTTCCATATAATCCGTTCTTTCTCATCCACCAGACCGGCAGACACAGTTGTACCTCCAATATCAATTCCAATCTTCATCTCATCACACCCCTCAGCCTTTAACCGCCCCTTCTGTGACACCCTCTATAATACGATTCGAGAAAATAATAAACAGTATCAGAATCGGGATTGTCGAAAGGACAGATACTGCCATTGACATATCCACATTACGCAATAGATTACCGGTGTATTTGGTAACCAGAAGCGGCACCGTTTTATTGCTGTCACTCTTCAGGAAAATGAGCGGCAGGAAGAACTGGTTCCAGATTCCCACCGAGGTAGTGATACATACCGACATGACTACCGGTGATGCAATGGGAAACATAATCCGGAAAAAGGTAGTCCATTCTCCTGCGCCGTCCATAATGGCAGACTCGTATATTTCCTTCGGCAGCTTTTCAAAGAAATTGGTCAGCATAAATACCGGCAGTGAAATACCCGCAGAGGAAATCAATATCACTGAAAGCGGATTGTCCACAAGTTTCACATTGTTCATCATCAAAAACAATGGCACCACACTAAGCTGCACAGGAAACATCATTCCAATCAGGAAAAATACCCGTACCAGTCTTTTCAGCGGAAATGTAAACCGTGCTATCCCATATGCCGTAATGGACGATATGAGAATCAAAAGTACAAGACTGACGGTCAGGATTATCACACTGTTAAAAAAATAGCGAAAAAAGTGGTCCTGTGTGATGAGTCTGTTATAACTCTGCAATCCCAATGACTCGGGCTTCCCAAATGTATTGCTCAGAAAATCATTCCGCGGCCGGAGTGAATTGTACACAAGATACAGTAAAATAGCAAAGGTAGCCAAAGAATAAATCCACATGAATATCTTAAAAAATCCTGCCATAATTCCCTGTTTTTTCTGCATCAATCAGTCCTCCTTCTTCGTGCGGAACATCAGTACAATCTGACAGATCGCAACTACGAAAACCATCAGGAAAAGTACACATGCTATGGTGGTTCCCATACCCATGGCGTTAACACTTACCTTTCCTCCAAGGGGGCTGTTCTCCCCAAAAGCTGTCCGGTAGAACATCAGCGCAAGTGTATCCACGCTGCCGGAAATCCCGCCGCCAGAGCCTCCAAGTATATAATTAAAATCAAAGATGGTCATGGAAATGATATACGATGTCAATATCAGATTAAAAATCGTCCCTTTAATCTGCGGAATCACAATATACCACAAACGCTTCCAGAATCCCGCGCCATCCACATATGCACTCTCTATCATCTCGCCTGAAATCATTTTCATGGCACCGATAAAGTACACCATTCCCACACCCATACCTGCCCATGTCATCATAAACCAGATCACATAGATTCCATATTCCGGGATCCCCATCCAGGGTCTTGCCAGATTCTCAAACCCTGTCTCCCGCAAAACCTTGTTGACAATCCCAAAGGATCCGTCAAATAACAATGTGAAAATAAACACAATAACGGGGGTGGAGATGAACTGGGGTGAAAACACCGCCACCTGGAAAAAACTGCTCCCTCTGGCCTTTGAATGAATCGTATAGGCCATGATAATCTGTATCGGCATCATAATGATAACCGACAGTAAAAATATGGTCAGGCAGTTTTTCAGGGCATTGCCCAACTGACTCATCAGGTTCGAGTTGGTAAACAAATCTTTATAATTTTGCAGTCCCACATATGCCTTTGGCCCGTAACCGTTCCATTGGAAGAAACTGATATACCCTGCCGAGAGAATGGGATATACCACAAAGACAGAATACACAATGATACCCGGCATTAAAAACATCAGATAGGGTCTTTTTCTGAAAAATTTTCTCATATACAAACAGCCTCCTGAAAGCATCGCAGTCTATCAGCCTATTTCTCAAGTTCCTGCCTGAAAAGATCCAGCGCTTCATCCACGGTGTACTCTCCTGTCATCAGCTTCGGAAGTACATCGTTGGTAAACAAATCTGCCGGCTGACTGTTCTCGTTACCTGCAAATGAGAGCACACCAAACAGATTCTGACCTATCACATCATATTCCGCAGCCGCTGCAATTACCGGATCGGTTATTGTGATTCCATCTACGATCGGAATACTGGGTACATGATCAAACATGATCTGCTCCGCTTCCTCGCTGCTTAAGAAATCCAGATATTTGCCGACCGCTTCCGGTTCTGTAGTCTTGGCAGAAGCTGAATAGGTCAGGCTCTGGCTGGGCCCCGTCTGGGAATAGCCTTTTCCATCCTTGCCCGGAATCGGGAAACATCCCACGTTCATATTTTCATATAAGCCTTTATTCCATGTTCCGTCTACAATCATGGCTCCCTGTCCGTTTGCAAAAGAAAGCTGTGCACTGGCCATATCGGAAGCCGCAAAATCTGTGCCTGCATATCCCGCATCCAGAAATTCCCGGTAATCTTCAAAACACTCTCTTACGTTGGAATAATCGCTGATTTCAGCACCTTCATTCCAGGTAACCATTTCACTTTCCATATAGGCAGGTGCCATGGCTCCGATCAGCCAGTAACGATCCAGCCATCCGTTGCCGCCATATGCCATGGGCAGTTCACCGTTATCCCGTAATACCTTACACACGTTAAGAAACTCGTCCCATGTCTTTGGCACTGCAAGCTCATATTTGTCAAATGTGTCCACATTATAAAATACAACCGCATAATCAAAAAATGCCGGCAAAGAACAATAGATTACATCATCCACCGTCGCATAGTCATAAGCGTCCTCCGGGAAACGGGATGTATCAGAGATATACTCATTCAGAGGAAGCAGATAGCCATTGGCTGCCATCTCTGACATGGATGTATTTTTATTGCCCTGTGAGAAAAATACATCCGGAAGAGAATCGGTCTGAACCGCAACAGTCAGGGAGTCAAAACTGCCAGACCACTGATAGTTAATCTTGATACCGGGGTTCTGCTTCTCAAATGCCTCATTGATTTCGGCAAAAGCGTCCGCATACAGAGCCTGCTGTCCTTCCTCGCCCCAGACAGTAAGTGTAACTTCTTTATCTCCTTTATCCTCTTTATCTTCTTTACCACCGTTTGGGATATTATCCTGAGTCTGTGCCGCAGAATCCGTCCCGGAAGTCGCCCCGCTGTCCGCTGCCGGCTTAGATCCACAAGCCATAAGAAGCGCTGTCAAGGTAACCGTAAGTGTCATCATTTTTATTTTTTTCATTTTCATGTAAAATTCTCCTTCCCAAAAGGTATTTACCTTTGTTTCTGTTGCTTATTATATAACTATTAAAAAGTTTTTTGGTTGACAGTTTACTCCTCCTTTCTTATTATTTCCACTCCTCCCTGTTTTATCATTTCACATATGTAATTCAGCATATTTATCATATTTCTTTCTTTTATAACCGGATATTTATGCGACATTCCATATGTTTGTGTAGTCAGTATACTATAGCATTGTCTATAAAGTCAATCTCTTTTTAAATATTTCTTACAAAGTGGTTAACATTACCATGTTTTGTACAAAGCAAAGGACGCCTGGACTGATTATGCTTAACAAAACAGGGCTGGCACAGTGTATTTCTGTGTCAGCCCCATTCTGAAATGCATTATAAAGTATTCTGTTATCTTCCCAACTGATTTTCCATGGTAAGTGCAGATGTGCCGATAAAAGATGCATCACTCACAAAGGAAGACCCTTCCACCTCGATTTTGCGGCGATAGCTCCATTTCAGACTTTCACTTTGCAGCCTCTCCCGCACATTGGATACAATATAATCCTTGGCCCCGTACAATTCTCCGCCGATAATCACACCCTCCATATCAAAAGCCGCCTGAAAATTTGAAATCGCCACATAAAGATACTCTGCCATCCGGTCTACCGCTCGCTGGGATATGGAGTCTGCCTCCAATATTCCGCCGGCCAGTTTCATCCATGTTATCGAGTCATCCCCGCTCTGTTCACGGGCCCATTTCACGATCGCCGTTATGCTGCTGTATTGTTCCAGGCAGCCGCGCTGACCACAGGTACAGGGCAGTCCGTCCATCTGTACTATCGAATGGCCAATAATACCCGCGAGACCTGATGTGCCGGTAAAAAGCTTCCGGTTCAGGATAATACCGCCGCCGATTCCGGAAGAGATACCGATATACAGAAAGTTTCTCATGGAACTGTGGCGCCCATAATAAGCTTCCGCCAGGGCTGCCAGACACATGTCATTTTGCAGATAACAGGGAAGATGGTATCTTTCCTCCAGCAGACTGACAATGGACAGATTATGAATATTCCCAAAATCAGGGGGATTTAAGATTTCCCCTTCCTCAATAGAAAGAGGCCCCACACATGAGACCCCGATTCCCCAGAAATTCCTGCTCAGGGGATCCTGCATCATCATATCACATAAATAAAAGATGTTGTCCGTCAGAATCTGGTTGGTATCCACCTGCCGGAACGGAATATGCTCTGCGCGCAAAATCGTCCCTCTCGCATTTACGATACCCACCAGAAGCATTTCCCGATCAATGGATACCGCCAGCGTAAGCAGCGCATTGGGATTTAATTCCAGGAGCTTGGGCTTGCGCCCGCCGCTTGAGCTCAGCTCCCCGCACTCCCGCAGCACGCCCTGTTCCATGTACTCATTGGCTATGGCCGTCACAGCCATCTTGCTCAAACCGGACAGCACGCTGAGTTCGTTGCGCGGCAAAGCGCCCTTTGTCGCAAGGGCCTTGAGAATGACATATTTATTTTTGGTATTCATGTCATGGTGGTTTACACCCGTCATCCGCTGACTTCCTCCCTTTTAAGCGCCTCATCCAGCCATTCCACAAGTCTTAAATCCACTTTTCCCCTCTGTGCCATATCCTTTAATATCTCAATCGCCTTTGGCCTTGAGATAGGTTCTTTATAAGGCCTGTCCGTAGCTACAAGCGCATCATAAATGTCCACCACCGTAAGAAGCCTTGTTTCCAGATCCAGTTCATCACCCTTTAAGCTGTTGGGATAACCGCTTCCATCCAGATATTCATGATGGGCGCCCACCCACTTTGGCACCATGGAAAATCCTTTATAAAACTGCACTTTCTCCAGAATCCTGGCGGTCATGACCACATGATTCTCCATCTCCTTACGCTCCTGCACTGTCAATGTCCCGCTTCGGATACTCAGACATTCCGTCTCTCTTTGTGTGAGATAAGAAAGGACTGTGCCATCCTCGCTCACATGCCGTTTCTTAGAAAGTCTCGCTATATGTTCACATGCCTCATCACTCACATGATCAATCACATTTATCTCATGAATAAATGCCAGCTCCGACTCCAGGTCTCTGTTGACAGCCTCAAACTCTTCTCTGGTTATTCTGCCCCGCAGCATATCAATCTCATACAACGCTTTCAGCAGTTTAAACCGGTTATCTACTTTCTCAATCTCCTTGTCCAGTCTGGTAGCCTTATTCATAATGCTTAAAGGCACTACCATCTTTCCGATATCATGGATGAGTGCTGCCAGCATCAATTGTTCCTTCCTTGCAGGATCAAAGGTCTCTTTGCATTTACCTTCTTTATGTAATTCCACAATATAATCCGACAGAAGACTGGCATATTTTTCCACATTTCTTGTGTGCAGGGCGTTGTATGGCGTCCTCTCCTCCAAGGCCGTTGTAAGAGCCTCCACAAAGGAATATATCTGCGTTTTAAGAGCCTCCACATAAGAAAGATTCGTCAGTTCAATGGCCGCAATGGATCCCAGTGCCCGGATAATAATCTCATACTCTTCATTAAAGGCGGTTACCTTCCCCTCTTCATCCATGGCATTGATCAACTGTAATACGCCGATCAGTTCATTCTCATTATTTGCAAGAGGCACCACCAGCTGCGACTGTGTACGATATCCGGTAAGATTATCATACTGTCTGGGCCCGGAGAAATCAAAACGGCTGCTGGCATACACATCCGGTATGTTCACCACTTCCTGATGAATCGCCGCATAGGAGCACACATTTTCCTCCTTCATGGGAACCGGCGGCAGATCAATCGGTTCTCCATCCATTCCCCGGCTTATGCCCTTGGAAAGTGTCTTCATAAACTTAAAGCGCAATTCGTCATTCTCATATAAATACAAGGTACTCGCATCACAGTTTGTGATTTCCATCCCCTTATCCAGAATGGTCATCAGCAGACGGTTTCTGTCCCTTTCCGTAGAAAGACGGATTCCAATATCCATTATCTTCTCAAAATCTTCATGTTGCAAATGCATCCTACTCTTCCCTCTCTTTTTCCATTGGGTATATCCCATGGCGCTTCATATACAGAAGCGATTCCTTCTGTGCCTCGTAACCGCTTACCTCCACTAACACCGGTGCCTTTACCTGATACTTTCTGACCAACTGATCAAACTCTGTCCAGTCTGTCTGCCCTGCTCCCACTGCCAGGTGCAGATCATTTTTCAGATCATTGTCATTGATGTGTATGTGCCGAATATAGGGAGCCAATGTCTCAATCCACTCCTGTCCGGAACACCCTGAAATCATGGCATGGGCATAGTCCAGACAGATCCCGAAATTTCCCACATCCTTCATCTTCTCCGCCAGTCCTGCCAGAATATCCGGAGCTTCATCAAACATATTCTCCATATAGATCTGCTGTTCGGGATATTGGTTCGCCACTTCCGCAAAAAAGGAGGCATTTCTGTCACGCCAGTTTCTCAAATAACCCGGCGCACGAAATCCGGCAAGACGCCCCGTGTGAAACACAACACCCTTTAAACCCATCTTCTTTGCTATCTCCATGGACTGTCTCACACGCAATACGGAAACATCCCTGATCCTGGGATCATCGCTGTGTATTGTCACATCCAGAAAAGCACCGTGCATTGTATCCGTGGAGAAAGAATTTCTCCGAAATTCTATCTCCGAGAAAGGATTTCTCCGAGCAATCCCACCCCTGTACTTTGCATAGTCTGCGATGGCTTCGTCCTGTCTTTGGGAATCGTCCATCATATCCGCCATATAAAAATCATTATATTCAAAGGAGCATCCGTACTCTGCTGCCAGAGCGCACATCCGCTCCATATCCTTCCTGTCAGGAACCAAATACAGTTTACTCATTTTTACCTGCTTTCTTAACCGTATCAACCTGATAGACAAAGACCCCCTGGGTTTTTCCCTTCAAGGGTATCTCCCCGATGGGTGTCACTGTCACCCTGTCTTTTACCGCTTCATAGACTTCTCTGCTGATCAGAATCTGACCGGGCCGCGCATTGCTCTCCAATCTGGCCGCCGTATTGACCGTATCTCCAATAGCTGTATAATCCATTCGGAAATCACAGCCAATGTTTCCCACAACCGCATTGCCGCAATTAACGCCAATCCCAAATGACACACTCTTTCCATATCTTTTACGGAATTTCTCAGCAATTTCTTCCGCCCCTGCCTGCATATCCCAGGCAGTACAAACGGCACGGAATATATAATCATCCAGATCAAAAGGCGCATTAAAGACCGCCATGGTGGCATCCCCGACAAACTTGTCAAGGGTCCCGCCGTTATCAAAAATCGCCTGTGTAGTCAGTCCTAAATACTCATTCAGAATCTCCACCACTTCCTCCGGCCGCAGACTCTCCGACATGGTGGTAAAGCCCCTGATATCTACAAACAGCACCGCAATATGACGATTCTCCCCACCGATAACCAGTTCAAAATCCTTATCTTTACTGATCTTATCCACGACCTGTGGTGCCACGTACTGTTTAAATACATTAATAACCCGCCGTCTGCGCATAATCTCCGCCAGATATCTGCGTACCATCTGTACCAGATAAATCACCAGAAGACAGACTGGCAACAGAACTGTAGGCACAATCCATCCGCCGGCATACATTACTTTGGCAACAATAACATCCAGAACGAACAACACTGCCAAAATCATGGTGGAATACAGCATCCGGAGTTTTTCACTGCACACATAGAATACACCGCACAGCACTGCTGCTGCAAGTGCATACAAGAGCGGAGATACAGGAAGCTGTGTCCTGCCTTCTAATAAGGCCTCAATAATGTTGGCATGTATTTCCACCCCATACATCTGGCTGTTATGGGCAATGGCCGGCATGTAAGAATCCTGCATCCCCACGGCATAAGCGCCCACCAGCACTATCGCATCCTGAAAGATTGCGGGATCCACGGTGCCATCCAGCACATCCGCCATGGAGACTACGCTATAGCCTCCCGCCTTACCGGAATAGGTGAAATAAAATCGGTTATTTCTTCCATAGACAGCCGGAAATACTGCTTCTTCTCCCCTGCTTTCCTGATAGATCTTATATAACTGGGAAGAGAGACTGTATATTCTTGTTCCCTCATGATCCAGATAGGCCATTGCCTGCCGCACATAGCCGTCCGTATCCACAAAGGTATTGGCAAAACCGCACACCACTTCGCTCTTTAAACTGTCATAGGGTTCTATCACGTAATCCACATAATAAGGATTATAAATGATTCTGCCGTCTTCTCCTGTTTCGGGCTGCTCTTTAAAGGAAAAACTGATGGCAGCTACAACATTGCCCGCCTCCCCACAGACTTTAGCGAAAGAATCATCCGCCTCCCGGTCCGCCTCTTCACTGTAAATCACATCGAAGCCGATGACCGCCGGACGCACATTATCTGCACCGTTTAACAAGGATACCAGTTTCGCCGGAATCTCTCTGCTCCAGGTATTGACAGGGCCGTATTGCTCCAGCGTTTTATCATCAATCCCTATGATATATATTTTTTTGTTGGTGACAGTCTCCCGCTGGTTCAGCCTGTCGGATATTCCCATGTCCCAATTGCCGGCCGTCCCGAAATACAAAAATGCAAGAGATGTCAGAATAACGGCGGCGGTAACCGCCGCCGCTTTTATTCCGCTCAGATATTTCATGACTTTCTATCTAATGTCCTTCTTCCTTCAATACTATCAGTTCCATGTTATTGTCGTATCAGCCTGAATTATAGTGGCAAAATCAAAATCCCATGCTCCGGTTGTTTCCGGAATCAGCACAGGCTCCTCGACTGTTCCCCCGCTTACAACTGTCTGCGTTGCAAATACCTTACCATCATACACAAATGTCACTGTATAAACCACCGGCCGCTGGGGTTTATCCTTATCCGGCTTATGGGGTTTATCTTTGTCAGGCTTATCCTTATACTCCTGATTATCTCCTGTAGCATCACCGCCAGAATTTTCTTCCTGGGAGCTGTCATCCCCTGTATTATCATTCACGGCTGCGCTGTTCACCTGCTCTGCCGCCTGCGGCTGTACCGCAACCAGCGCCGGCAGCTTTGCCTGTGGATTCTGTGCCGACTGATCCGCTGTACCCTGCGGTGATGCAACGCCCTGCGCCTCTCCGGCAGTTGCTGTCGATGCTTTCCGGTCTTTGCGTACATCTGCACCCGCATCAGCCTGTTTGTCCTCGTCCGCTTTCATGTCCGTATCATTCTGCAAAGCTTCATCCTGATCACTCGCTGCTGTCTGCTCTGCTTCCCTCTTTTCAGTCTTATCGCCAGCCTCCTTAGCTTTCTCCGCCAGCTTTGTCAAATCATCCGGCGATATACCGGTTAAGGTCTGCCCGCTATCTGTCAGACTGATCAGATTTTGCACTGCCTGCCGGGGAAGTTCCTCATAGGCAATATCCCTGGGGCCATCCATGGTTCCGTCACTGTATACGATCAGTTCACTCCCCGCAGGAACCAGTACCTCTTCCCCGTAAGTTCCGTCCGGAAGAACTGGTTTTGTTCCGACCTTTCCCTGAAAACAGCACAGTTTCGTATTCTGCTCGCCATTCTCATCCGTGTATAATTCGACCCGGTAAATCGTTCCCCGGACAGCCATCACAGAATTCGGGGTAGATGTTTCGTACTGGGAACCCCCGCTCAGAGGATGCTGAATCTCATTGGTAATCGCTCCCTGTTCCAGACAGATTTTCGTCCTGGAATTCTCATCCGTTCCTTCCGCCTCAACGGAAAAGACTGTCTCTGCTTCCGCCATCACATACTTATCATCGTCCAGTTTCATGCGCATACTGCTATCCTGCGCCACACTGACACGATCGCCGGATTCCAGATACAGATTTTCCGCCGCGTTCAAAGATCCTACATCTTCCCGTTCAATCACAGCGTTTCCTTCCACATCATAAACCATGATGGAACGGAATGTCTCTTCCTGGTTAAACAAAAGTATCACCGCCGCCACAGCAATCACAGCCACCGCGGCACAAATACAAATTATGATCTTCTTATCAAATATCTGCTTTTGCATCATTCACCACGCCCCTCTTTCGGCTTACTGCTTTTCTTATAAAACGTTTTTCCAAAATGCATAATCACCATCTGCTTTTACATAAAAGGAGCTTCCACCCTGATAAACCGTTCTGCTCCCGCCTACACTCCAGATTCCTCCTGCCAGTTGATAAGCCGTACCCGCTTTCAACGAATAAATTCCGCTCTGGGAAATCGTATTTCCTGCCGGATTTTTCCCCGATACACTAATACTGCAAGAGGTCTCATTCCCTGCCTTGTCTTTAGCCTTGATAACACAGGATGTACTGTTACCTTTTGCCGTCACCTGATATTTTCCATCTTCCGACAATGCAACCGACTGGTCATTTATTATGACGCTCTCCAAATTGGCATCCTTTATCTGGAATATGGTTCCTTCCGGATAAGTATTTCCATCCACCAAATCAATCACTTGCGGTGCCTGTATATCCACCACAATACCGCCGGACCGTTTATAGACCACATTCCCATCTTCTTCTGCTTTCACATATAAGACATAACTTCCATTATCGGAAAGAAGAACACTTGCAGGAGAAGACACCGCCTCCACCCATGTAAGGGAATCGTCCATCTGTTCTTCTTCCAAAGCCTCTTTTCCACTATCCTTCTTCAGATAATACGAAAAGGAAACCTGCTGACCATCCCGACTGACTGCCACATCAAACGACCGGCCGGTATGATTGACATACTCATATGTAATCTCGCCGCCCAGTTCAAAAGTCTGAGACTGTCCTCCACTGGTAATCACAATCTCGGGTGCCCCAACACTCGCCCTGGTTTCTGCCGCTTTGGCCGATACGTTCTGCTTTATCTGCGGTGTGATTTCGGTGACGTCACTCTCTTCCTCATTCTGATCACAGTTCACTTCGTCCCCGTCATTCTCTTCCTCGTCCGCGTCCGCCTCTTCTGCGGCTTCCCCATCATCCGCATCTTCCTCATTCTGATCCGGATTGTCCTGATCCGGGAGATTCTCATTGTCGTCCTTTCCTTCTTCGGTGTCCTTCTCATCTTCCAGGATAGTCTCACCATCACGAATCTCGTCGCCGTCAAAATCAGAATTTATCCCAGTCTCCTGAACTGTTCCCGCATCTTCCTCTGCCGCCAGCATCGTACCCATAGGTAACATACACCCGAGCAGTACAGCCAATCCCAGGGCCGACATCTTCTTCCAGTTCCTGCACATAGTTACCGCCTCCAGTTCTCACACTTAAAACACTAATTACGCCTGCGATTCATCAAACTTTTCAATATATTGTATATCGACTCATTTATTATAATATTTTACACGTAATCCATAATCTGGTCAATATTTTACCGTTCTGCATATAAGATATATTATTCCTCCTCTATTTCATCATCTTCTATATCAATTCTATACTTGCCTATATATTTATCTATATCTTCCGCTCCATTTTCTCTCAAAAAAATGAGACAAGATCTGTCAATACTTCCCCAGTTGCCATAAAAGGCCTCTTCAAAGTATTTCCGGCAATCCTTTATCATCATTAGATTCCTGAGTAACCCAATATATGTATCTTTATACTCGCAAATATTCTCACAGCTATTGATATCATCATCCAATTCCTGAATCGTTTTGTATCCAAACCTGACCAGTTCTTCCACCACCTTATCTGTAACAATTGTTTTATCATAACACGGCCTTACATTCTCCACTCCATCAAACTTTCTCAACACATACTGTTCTACCGATTTGGAGTCTATACCCAGATTATAGTCGCCTTTTGACACAGCTTTCTGCATACTCTTTTCATATGTATCGATATCCCGTGAAAGCTTGTCAAATTCATTATCCATTAACTCCAAAACACCCGCTACCAGATAAAACCTTCTTTTAATCTCCTTGGGCAGTACTCCCGAAAACTTATAATTTCTATCATGCTCAATTTCCGCCCATGCATGTTGTAATAATGTCCTCACCTGTACTTCACATTTTAAATTTTCAAACAACTTATATTCTGACAATCCCAGACGTTTTTCATTTAACTGTATAATATAATGCACTGACAGATATCCAACCTTATCTGTTTCCAACATATCAGCCTTATTTCCGGAATTGCCTTCATCTACTATAAATTCATCCTGCAAAATTTCGCATATTCTTGCAACATCCTGATTGGTATAGGCAATAATCCGTATTCCCGATACATCCGTTATTTGCTCGATTGGATCCGCATATTTTTCTTTGTTACATTTATTTAAATAGCTTTCTTTTTCCTTTACCCGATGGCTGACACTCTGATAAGGTATACTTTGGGCTTTTAATATCTTGGTAATAATTTCTTCTACTTCTTTTGAAAACTGTTCATATAATGTCTTATTTTGATCATACCACTGCGCCGGATCCATAGTCTTTTGTTCCATCCTGTTACCCGCCTTTTCTTCGGTTTGTCTGTTCAATTATACATTATACTACATTAGATGCGCTAAATGAATATTCGTAACACAAACATTTTATTTTTTCAAGTTTGTGTTACGAATGTGCAAAAACTTTTCAATTTATTCCTTTCTTTTCACCACAAACAACCTGGCCATAACCGGCTTCTCAAACGTAACCGTCAGCACATCTTTCTCAACGGTAAAAATAACCGGCTCTTTTTGCGGATACAGACAGGAAATCTTAACCCCGTCTTTCCCAAAAGGCAGACTGTTAAGGGGTATCGACAAAGAGGTGTCTGAACATAGCGTACCGACTTTCTTTCGTCTGTCATTGCTCTTTCCTTCCATCTGCCGCTTCCACACAGCCAGATATGCCTTATTCTCCAGCTGAAGACCGCCGCAGACCCACAGGTCTTCATTGTCTGTCACATCCAGAGGCCAGAACGGCACAGCCGTCTTTATCTCTGCGCGCATGTTTTTATAACAGGCAATACCCTCTTTTACCAGTTCCATACGCTCCGGAGAAAGCTCCGCCAGATGACCGCTCTGATGAATCCGGCCCAACATGGCGTTTATCATATTATAGATAACTTCCTCCTTGTCACCCTGGCGCATGGGGTAAGACCATACTGCCGCCTGCTCCGGTGTCACACCGGCTCCTGCATTGGCCGCAATGGTGGCATAATTGCGGTAATCTTCCTGGTCGGAAGTGGACTGGAGACTGTAACGAGAAAGCAGTGCATAGTCAATACGCAGTCCGCCGCTGGAACAGTTCTCAATCACCAAATCCGGATACCTTGCAAACACATCATCCAGCCAGGCCAGATAAGCTCTCTCATGCTCCAGCATACCCTGGCCCACACTGTCCGCCCCGATCTCTGTGCCGATACCGGGCTCAATGTTATAATCCATTTTAATATAACCGACACCGTACTCATTCACCACCCGGTCAATGACCTCGTTGACATGGGCAATCACCGCCGGATTACGGAAATCAAGCTGATATCTGCTTCTGTCAAACACTCTCCTGCCATGACGGACAAAGAACCAGTCATCCGGCGCTTTCTTTGCCTTCTCACAATTGATTCCCATCACTTCCAGTTCCAGCCAGACACCGGGAATCATGCCTTTACTGCGAATATAGTCGGTCACTTCCTTAATACCGCCGGGAAAACGTTCCTTACATTCCTGCCACTCTCCCACGCTGTCCCACCACTCACCGGGGGCATACCAGCCTGCGTCAATGACATAATATTCACAGCCACACTGCGCCGCGGCATCAATTAATGGAAGTTCTTTTGCCGTCGTAGGGTCGCCGAAAAGACAGTTCATATAATCGTTAAAGATAACCGGCAGGTTTTCATTATCTTTATTGGGTCTCCGGATCAGGCGGCGGTATCTGGTCAGTTCATCCACCGCTTTCTCGAAGCAGTCTTCCGCCACACCCACAGCCACCGGCACCGACACAAAGCTTTCTCCCGGCGCCAAATTCTTAAACCAATGAGACTGCACTTCCGTAGGACCGCTGACACAGACATAAAAATGAGTATTCTGATCACCAATCTCATAATGCCAGGATCCGTTGTGCTCTATCTGCCAGAAGAGACTGGTATGCGCCTGGGTATTCTCGATGTAGCCCAGGGGCAGGTATTTCTTGGAAGACCAGTTGCCCGTATTGGTCACTTCCAATACCTGTGAGGTACGCTGATAGACCCCCGGCTGTGTCTGGGCAAGTCCCACATCACCGAAAGTATACTCCTTAATGCTCATCTCCTTCTGCCAGCCATTATAGGGAATCCGGATTCTCATTTTGGCATCGGAATCTGCACTGCCTTCCTTTTCGATCCCTGTATAACAGAAGGAAGACAGATATTCCAGACACTGTGTCTCCTCCCCCTCATTCGTCACTTTATTGAACATGCGGACGATGGAGGTTCCGTTATAAAACTGCATCACCGTCTCCACCCGGACATGGGTAACTTCTTTATCTTCCTGGATGATTGTCAGCCTGCGTCCGGTTTCGTTCACCTCATCCTCCATGCCCACATAAGTAAGCAGGTATCCCGGCGCTGTCACGATATGTTTATTGCCGTGTTTCTCATAAGGACGGTCGTAGCCGGACAGACTGATCTGCACAAGCTGAAAGGCTTCCTCCAGAAACTGTTCTTTTCTCATCCGATCTTCTGCCTTACATTCCGGCCCTGTTTTACACAAATCTTCTTCCTTAAATTCATTCCGGGAAAAATGAAGCAGTTTTAACTGCCTCTTTTCGGTAATGCCAAATACGATATGGATACCATTTTCACACACATTGATATATTCCATTGTCTTCCTCCGTTTGTATCTGTCAGTCCATTTGCTATCATAATAGCCTAAAAAATCGGGTGGTACAAGACCACCCGATATATTTTTCAATGATAATTTTACACAGGAAGCGCCTGTGTGCATTTCTTCACATTTTTCTCTTCAAATATATTACGCCATCCTGACCGGACAACAAGAATAGCCACCACCCCGGAAAGCATATCTGAAACCGGCCCGGACCATAACAGACCGTCGATTCCCCATACTGCACTTAAAATAAACATAGCCGGAATCAGGAACACAATCTGTCTGGAAAGAGAAATCGCCATGGCCGGCACCGGTTTGCCAATGGCCTGGTAAAAGATGCCGATGACCATACCGGAAGGAATCATAAAACAGGCCAGCAGATAGATACGGAAGCATTTCACCGCAAATTCCATATACAGTTCGGATTCCTGCCCGAAAATATGAATAATCGCCTCCGGAAACACCTGAAAAACAAACAATGCCGCAAACATAATTACCGTACAGGTCCCAATGGAAATCTTAAAAGTCTGTTTCACCCTGTCATACTGCCTGCTCCCGTAATTATACCCCAGAATCGGCTGAACCCCGGAAGCAATTCCCATGGCGATACTGGTAATCAGCTGGCTGGTTTTCATGGTAATACCCAAAGCTGCCATCGGAATATCCGCCCCGTAGACGGATCTTGCCCCATATTTCACTAAAAGATTATTCTGAACGGCAATGACCACAGTACTCGCAATCTGCGTAAAAAAGGACGACATGCCCAGTGAAACAATTCTTCCCGCCGTATGCAGATGTGGTATAAAATCTGTCCTTTTAAGCCGTATTGTCTGAAAACGATACAGACATACAATATAGAAAACGGCATTGAGAAGCTGTCCGATGATTGTTGCCCAGGCGGCGCCCTGCACGCCCCACTTACATACAAAAATAAAAATCGGATCAAGAATCATATTGGTAACACAGCCAATCAACATGCCTGCCATACTGGCCTTGGGCCGTCCGTCCGCCCGGATGACATTGCCAAAGCCTACCCCGATCACAAAGACCGGAAAACCAAGTACTATGATCTTACCGTAATCCATTGCATATCCCATCACCTCGCCCCTGGCTCCAAACAGATAACAAACAGGCTGCAACATAATTTCAAAAAGAATCAGAAATAAGATACCGCTTCCAATGAGCAGAGTGACCATATTTCCCACACCCTTTTCCGCCTTTTGTGCATCTCCTTTGCCCAGCTGCAAGCTCATATAAGCCGACGCCCCGTTTCCAAACATCATGGCCACCGCCATTAATATCAGCGTCATGGGCATAATCACATTGGTGGCCGCATTGCCCAGATATCCGACGCCCTGCCCGATAAATACCTGATCCACCATATTGTAAAGCGAATTGACCACCAATGAGATGACACTGGGGATGGCATAGCGGGCTGCCAGTCTGCCCGTATTCTCTGTTCCCAGTGGATTTATCTGTGTCTTATCTGAATTCATATCTTACCTCCTGTATCCGGTTGATCGGATTGTTTATTATTTTATACATTTTGGGATTGTCTGTGAATTAAGAAAATGTTATTATTAATAAGATAATTTTATTAATAGAAGAGGAATTTTAAAGATAATACAGGAGAAACCATATGACCACCATGCAAATAGACTGCTTTCTGGTTGTGGCCGAGACACTGAACTTTGCCGCAGCCGCAGACCGTCTCCATGTAACACAGCCTGCCGTCACACAACAGATTCATTCTCTGGAAAAAGAACTGAATGTCAAATTGTTCAAACGCACCACAAGAACAGTAAAACTCACCCCGGAAGGACATATTTTCCTCAATGATGCCAAGTCCATTCAGCATATCGTCGGTCATGCCAAAAAACGATTTGAAGAACCAGCCAGCCGGGAATTTGTTCTGTTTTCCATTGGATGCCGCAGCCAGAATGAATTAACTTTACTGCCCGGTATTTTGCAGAAAATGCTGGCACACTACCCTGCCCTGCACCCGGTATTTCAGATTGTGCCATTTCAACACCTGCATCAGCTGCTTAAGGAAGATTCTGTGGATGTGATTCTTGATTTTCAAAAAGATTTACAAAGAAAAAGCTATGGAACCTATAAAGAACTTATGAAAATAAAACCTGTGTGCATTTTGCCGGTTAATTCCCCTCTGTCACAGAGGGCCGGTCTTTCGATAGACGATCTTAGAAAAGAAAAAGTCATCCTATTCAATCCACAGATTGCGCCGGATTCTTTCAATCCCATCCAACGCATCATTCTGGATCAGAAATCAATGACTGATATTTATATGCAGGACTCGCCGGCAGCCTGCATCACACTGGCCAAAGCTGGATTTGGTATCACAGTGCTTCCGGACCTGAACCTGCCAAGAGACCCTGATTTGGTATATCTTCCTTTTACCGGAGTTGAACCCTTATCTTTCGGCGCCTATTATAACACTACCACCGGAAACCCGGTTTTAAAGCTGTTTTTACAGTTGTGCAGGAAGCAGTTTACTCCTTAAAGTTCATATCAAACGCAGGCATCATTCTCTCTATCTCCCCTCTGTGCAGGCCATATTTTTGTGCCAGTTTTTTCCAGTTACTTTCCACAGTACCTTTTATCTCATCCAGCACTTTCTCTGCCTGTTCCCTGGACATCTCATACATTTTTGATACCGATAATGCCAGAGAATAATCAATCAGATTGTTGTCTTTATCCACATTTAAGGACAGTACATCCCCATCCGCATCGGGATTCACATCGTATACCGGCGACAGCTTCCAACCTTCACCCGACAATACAAAACCATGATTTCTCAAATGGTCATCCGTATTGGATACCGCCATATTAAAGACAATACGGCGCCACAACGGATGCCTTAGGCCTTGCGCCTCCCAATGAAGAACCTGGTGCCAATAATTGTCTGAGCCATTTTTCATCTAGTCCATCATCATGTTCAAATGCCAGTGATGCGGCCTCCAGTTCACACAGGGTTGTCCATGGAGGTGCAGCCAGTTCCTTATCATCTGCCACAAACAGACCATCCTCAGAAACAGCAAATCGAAGTGCTCCCATTCTTGTTTCATCAGAAGGCGTCCCCACCTGTCCGGACAGGAATCCGCAAAAACACCAAACATCGGCCATACCCTACTTACTCCTTTTCGCCCTTCTTCTGGAGGAAAGATTTAAATCCTGTAATTTTTTGCCAAATTCATCATCTTTTGCAATCTGCTCAAACTCTTTATCCATTCCGCCTAAAGCATGTAAAACTGCCGCATAGGTTCCAATCGCCACCGTTGGTGTCCCCTTTTCCACAGCCCATAAAGTTGCCCTGCTGATTCCGGCTCTTTCTGCAACAAGTTCTGTCGCCAGATTACGTCTTAATCTTGCCATTTTAATCTGATTTCCCATTGTCTCCAGAATTTTTTGTGTATCCGGCATAATCGCCACTGTTTTTTTACTCATAATCGTTCCCATTTCAGAATATTTCCACAACATATGACAATATCCAAAATTTGTAAAATCCTTATCTATATCTTTTTATTATAATCCTATCTATGTTTAATATAATATACAGTATTGCTTTATTTGTCAATTATATTAAACATTATTATTCTTTCCTTCACATATATGTCAAAAACGGCATAGCCCCAAAGCTATGCCGTCCTTGTCAGAAACGTAAATCCCATCACCACAATGCCAAGCACCACAAGCACAATGCCCGTTGCCCGGTTCAATGTCTTAGGTTCAGCCTTATTGGCAAAAACCGCCGCTATCCTTGCCCAGATAAAGGTAAACACCACGCACAGGATCCACACCGGCCAATTGGGCGCCCCGCCGATGGCAAAGTGCGATACTGCTCCCGTAAAGGCAGTAAATGCCATGATAAACACACTGGTGCCCACGGCGGTCTTTAATTCATAATGGAGGATGGAGGTTAAGATCAGAAGCATCATCATTCCGCCGCCTGCGCCGATAAAACCACAGATAAATCCGATCATTACCCCCGCAATCAGGGACTGTACCGCCCGCTTCTTCGGAGAGACCGCTCCCATCGCCTCCTTGGTGGTCATCACTGGCTTTACGATAAACTTAATCCCCAGCAAAAAGGTCATGAACACAGAAAACCCGCCCATGGTAGCCGGCGGAACCAGACTCGCCACATAACTGCCCACCACTGTAAAGGCAAGCACACTTCCCATCATAATCAGGCCGTTCCTGATATCCAGATTCTTATTCTTACCATACGTATAAGCCGACACCGCACTGGCCAGCACATCGGAAGACAAGGCGATTCCCACCGCCATATAGGCATCCATACCCAGAAAGGTAATCAGCATGGGGCTGATCACAGCCGCCGCACTCATGCCTGCAAATCCTGTCCCCAGACCCGCACCCATTCCGGCAAAAAATGTCACAATAATAATCCACAACCATTCCATGATCAGTCCCTTCCTTCCTGCATATCTTTCAGATTTGCTTCCAATATTTCCATCACATGAAAAAAATTAGCCCTCGATGATTCATCTACATTTCGGAATAATTCTTCTCTAAACCCTTCCTGCAACAACCGTCCCTTTTCCACAATCGGCTGCGCCTTGTCTGTACAGGCCAGCAACGTCTTTCTTCTGTCACCCAGACTCTGGTTCCTGCTCAGATACCCTTCCTTAACAAGTTTCTCCACATTAATAGAGACCAGATTCGCCTTGATGTTTCTGATCTCCACAATATCCCTGGCCGTATTGCACTCAGGATTATTCGCCAGAAACATCAGAATATCAAAGGCGGTCTGCGGCATCCCTATCTCCTGACACAAGGGTTTACACTTTGCACTGTATACCTGCAAAAGATTACGGGCAATCTTCATACTTTTCTTCATGTGGTGTCTCCTTATTATATTTATTTCAATGTTTCAAAATTGAATAGTTCGTTTTTGAAATAATTTTATACCTGGAAAAACCACTTGTCAAGAGACAAGTGGCTCCGGAAAATCCTACCTTCAGGAATTATATAAACCATCCTTATTCAGCTTCTCAGCCGCTTCCATGCCGTTTTTCTTTCTTTTGGCCGCATACAGCGCCTTGTCTGCTGTTTTTAACAGATCTTCATAATCCGTTTTCCCATCATCAGGAACAAAAGTATATCCCACACTTTTTCCCACCGAGTAGGAGGAAATTGTATTTTCCATAAAACGGTTTATCATTTCAATTAACGATTCCTTCTGTGAAAAAGGACAAAGCACCATAAACTCGTCTCCACCAAAACGCCCTATCAATGACTGCTTCGGAAAAGACTTCTTTATCTGACTTACTGCTTCCAGAAGAATCTCATCCCCTACATCATGCCCAAAAGTGTCATTGACTGTCTTAAAATCATCTAAATCCATCATGATAAAGGCGTAGGATGGTCTTGGCCTTTTATTCAGGAGCTTCTGGGACAATTCTTTAAATGCATTTTTGTTATAACATCCAGTAAAAGCATCCCTCATGCTCTTTTCTTTTTCCTCAAAAATAAGCTCATAAAGACTGCTTACATCAGACACAACACCTATCATGTGCACTTCTTCTCCCTTCGCATAGGGAGCAGCGCATACACGACACCAACGGTACTCGCCTGATCCGCTTTTCATCCGTGCATCATAAACAGTCCGCCGGCCACTTAGAACCTTCCCAAAAGCGTCTGATACGGTCTCGTGATCATCCGGATGAACAAAATAATCTGATACAGCTTTCATATATGCATCCGGTGCTAAGGATGAAAACTCCTTCAGCTCAGATAAAATCTTATCTCCTGGCACCTTATAGATAGCTTCTGCATTTTCAAAATTGAGGTATTCCTGCCTTTCAACATTTACCTCAAAGGCACACAGCTCTGCACTCTTCAAAACTAAATCCAGATAATCTTTATAATTTACCGAATACAAATCCCTCAGCCTCCGTTTTCTGTCAAAACCTTGTCAGATATTGTCCATCCATTTCTCTGATTTTCAATTTTTCACTTTTCGTTTTTCATTCTACCATAATTCCAGAAGCGTGGGAATAGGGATTTTGCAGCTATGACAATGGCAGCTGTTTGGCGCAGGATTGCAAAGGTCATTGTTACACCCCAATCGTTTCCACCACCGACATCCGGCTGATTCTTCGCACCGGCCCGGTCATGGCCGCCACCGCTGATATGATCATCACTGCCCCGATTACCAGACATTCCATAATCGGCAGACTCCATGCATCGCCCCATCTCAGCGTAATGGCCTGCCGATACAGATAATAATGAAGCGGAAGCCCTAAAAGAAGCCCCTCCAGCAGTCCACCTGCCAGATAAGTAAATGTCTCCGCCGCAATCATAAGCTGCATCTGCCGGATACTGATGCCAATTGCTCTCATGGCACCGTATTGCCGCATCCGTGCCGATACACTCATGCCGATACTATTGATAATATTAAAGGAAGCAATCAGGGCAATGACAGCCAGGAAACCATAGACAAAAAGACCAAAGGAAAAATAAACTGCCCGCATTTCTCTGTTATGGGCACGGCTGTCAGAGAAGCTGTATCCCTCTCCTGCCATACTGCGGATTCCCTGCACCGCCTCGTCTGAGCGATTTTTCAGCTGTATATCCAGAATGGTATATCCGGTCTCACCCGTCAATTCCTGAAACAGGCTCTCCGAGCAGATCAATGTGCCCACATTCTCACCGCCGTCAAAGGGCGCATAACCAAGTACGCCTGACACTTTTACTTTCTGTACTCCCATCGGGGTTTCCAGCTCTATCTCATTTCCTGCTTCTGTCGCAAATCCCGGTTTCGCTGCCAGAAGAACCCCTTCTCCGTTCCTGGCATTGTCCATGTTTCCCGACAACAGTTCCTTCTGCGCCCAGCCAAACTGGTATGTCTCATAGGAAACCAGCATCACTGTTTTGTGTTCATCCTGTATCACTGCCGGCAGATCATAGGCAAAACGCCTGCCAAAGATCCGCCTGATATCCGGATTATCTCTCAACTGCACATATAGTGAATCCGGTATGCTACAGGTATTATCCGGACTGACAATCGCTGCATCCGGCGTATAAGGGCGCAGTGCCACAACAGCATGTTTCATGAAATCAATCCCTATCCCAAATCCCAGGAATAAAATAATACTGAAAGCAAAAGACGAAGTAAGCAGCATCAGGTTTTTCCTGCTGCCTGCCGCATGATGCAGGCCAAGGGCCGTCTCCACGTGCATCCGCCTGGTATTGGCCGCCTTCTTTGCAGCAAATACTGTATCGGCATTGCCGGAAACCGCCGTCAGCGGAGATACTTCCGATGCTTTGCGGGCCGGTGTCCTGCTTGCCGTCAACACCGTCATCAGACCAATTAAAATCCCAAAAAACAAACCCGGCAGACTGATTCCCAATCCCGGCATCTCTCCAAACCAGGTAGGAGTGATTACTTTCAACATTCTGCACAGTCCCCATACCGTCACCACACTGATCAAAAGCCCCATGGGAATTGCCTTAAGACACCAGAAAAGCGCCTCTATCCGCACATAACGCCGTACCTGCTTTCCGGTGGCACCAAGACAGCGCATCATCCCGAAAAATTCCGTTCTCTGTGCCACACTGCTGTTCATACTGCCCAGAATCATCATCATCCCGGAAACCGCCACCAGCACTGCCAACACAAAGGCAATCAGATACAGCATCATGATATAGTGGTCACTGCTCTGCATGAGAGTCCCCATCAATTTGGCATTTTCACTGACCGATTCCTGCGAAATATGCAGCTGATCACAGATGTCCCGGATTGCCTTCTGTATCCTGCAATGAGGTACAAACTCCACATAATAAGCGAAGTCCTCCTGAAGCGTCACATCAAGGAAACAGGACAGATAGGTTTCCGTATTCATAAAAACACCGTAGGCATCTGTCTTTAACATCATGGAAGTATCTTCCACAAAACCGCTGATTGTAAAAGACAAAGAACCGTCCGGCGTTGTAACTTCCACCTCGTCTCCTATCGCAAGCCCCTGTCTGTTGTGCAGGCTTTCTGTAATCAATACTTCCCCGGCACCTTTGGGAAACGTACCATCAAGCAGACGGGCACCCGGATAGATTGCAAAGAATGTCTCATCAAATCCGCACAGAACTGTCTGGACACCGTTAACCTCATAACCCATATCCAGTTTATAATTCGTAGCCGCATAGCGGGTCATTGTCTTTACCTCCGGCCTGGCGGCAAGCAATGCCGTCTGTTCCTCCTCCAGATCCCGGAATATCACATGCCATGCGCCGTCTGTCATGACCGCCAGATTTTTCTGGCTTTGCAGAAACATGTCCGCCATGCCGAAAATCGCAGAAATCAAAAAGACAGAAATCATAATGCACCATCTTGTCATACGGGTCTGCCTGCGGTGTATCTTAGCCGAAACGGGTATCAGATTAAGATAATTTTTCATTGACATTCCCTCCCAGATCGGTCAAAATTCCATCCGACACCTGCATAACCCGGTCCACAGAAGTAATCAAATTGGGATTATGGGTAATCATCAGAATGGTCTGCTGATAATGTCTGGATGCCCTGGTCAACAGCTCCATCACATCCTGACTGTTTTTTCTGTCAAGGTTCCCTGTAGGCTCATCCGCCAGAATCAGTTTGGGTCTTGTGATCAGCGCCCTGCCAATTGCCACTCTCTGCTGTTGTCCGCCGGAAAGCTGTCCCGGCAGGTGTCCACGCCTCTCCTTTAACCCCAGGACTTCCAGAATTTCTTCCACCTGTCCGGCATCCGGCTTCTTATGATCCAGCAGCAGCGGAAATATAATATTCTGCTCCACATTCAGTTCCGGAATCAGATGAAAGGATTGAAAAATAAAACCAATGTTTCTGCGTCTGTAAATCGTACGCTTCTCTTCGTCCATGGCAAACAGATCCTGTCCGTCCAACAAAATCTTACCGCTGGTGGGAACATCCAATGCGCCGATACAGTTTAAAAGGGTGCTCTTGCCGGAACCGGATTCTCCGATTACCGCCGCAAACTCCCCCTTTTGCAGTGTAAAAAAGACATGTCTCAAAGCTTCCACTTTCGCTTCGCCCTGACCGTAAGTTTTACACAGATCTTCTACTTTCATAATTTCCATGGTATCACTACCTCCTTTTCCATAAGGATACCAGGAACTGCTTACAATCCCGTGAATGGAAACTTACATATCTGTAAGAAAGATAATTGTAAAGGCAGCGCCTTCTCCAGGCGTGCTGTTTACGGAGAGTATGCCGCCTTGTCCTTCCACTATGGATTTGGCAAGAGATAATCCAAGACCGATTCCCTGTCTGTCACTATCCCTTTTACTTCGATAAAAGCGCTTAAATATATGGTGCATATCTTCCTCATCGATACCGCACCCGTCATCTGTCACCGACAGCCGGAACATGGCCGGGGAACGCTCCCAGAAGACCGTAATCACACCGCCCACATCGGTGTGATCCAATGCATTTTTGACCAGGTTAGCAATCGCTTCCCTGGTCCATTCCCTGTCACACACAACTTCCTCCTGCAAGTCTCCTTTTAACAGCAGCTGTTTGCCTTCCATCCGGGCCCTCACAGACAAATCCTCTATGGCATCCGCCACAAGCCCGGACACAGACTGCTTTTCTTTCCGAAAAACAATGCTGCCCGCATCAATCCTGCTCACTTTAAGCAATGTCTGCACCAATTGTTCCATCCGTTCCAGTGATTGCATGGTTTTACCGGAAAACCGCTCTACTGTCTCCCTGTGATCCGGTTCTTCTGCTATGATTTCCGTGTACATATGCAGAGCCGCAAGAGGTGTTTTCAACTGGTGGGAAATGTCCGAGATCGTATCCTTCAAAAAGGTTTTCATCTGCTGTTCCTTCTCGTTCTGCGCCCGTAAAGCTACAGCCAGCTCCTCCACCGCAGCAAATAACTGATAAATGCTCCCATTCTCATTCTGCGGCAGATGTTTCTTAAAATCCCCCTCTGAAAACCGGGCGATAATATCCTCAGCCTCACAATATAACTTCTCCCGCTTCCACAGGAAACGCATCGTCACTCCTGCCAGAAACACCATCAGTATCATGACCATCCCCACCGCAATCCTGGCAAACAGATGCACCGATTGGTCTATCGCCGGGAAGAACCTGACAGGAGCCGCATCCGTGTGTCCTATCTTCTGCATCAACGCCATGCCTTCCCCTGTAGACTGCGAATTTTTGATGGCATTGGCAAGTGCCGCCGGAGATACACCCTGTTCCATCAGGGAAGAAACCATGGTCTGTTCTCTTGCAAACAGGATATCCTGCGTCTCTTTTCCATGAAACCAGGAAAGAAAGCATGTCCATAACACAAATGCCCCCATCAGACCAAACAGAAATATATAATAATGACGAGTATTTCTTTCCAGCAAAATGCTCATACGACTCCTCCATACTCCTACGATTTCCAGATATACCCAAATCCCCGCACAGTCAGCAAATGCCTGGGATTGGACGGATCCTCCTCTATCTTCTCCCGCAGTCTGCGAATATAAACAGACAGTGTATTATCATCCACAAAATTACCGTTGTTATCCCACAACACATCCAGAATGGTATTGCGCAATACTATCTGTCCCTCATTGCGCACAAGCAGACACAACAGGCGGTATTCTGCAACGGTCAAATCCAGAGGCTGATTATGGTAAGAAACCCTGCCACCCAAAAGATCAATGGTCAGCGGCCCGGAGGAAATCTGATTTGCCTCATTTTCACCACGCATGCCGCTTCGCCTGAGCAGAGCCCGGATTCTGGAACACAGTTCTCCCAGTTTAAAGGGTTTCGTGATATAGTCGTCCGCACCGCTGTCCAACCCATGAATAATGTTGACCTCTTCATCCAGTGCCGTCAGGAAAATAATCGGCACCTGACTGCCCTGTTCTCTCACAAAGGTACACACATCCATGCCGCTTCCGTCCGGCAGGGTCACATCTAAAAGAAGAAGACAATAGGTCTCCTGCTGCAAATATTCATATGCTTTTCTGACTGACTGCGCCACATCTATGGTATAGCCGTTTTTTTGCAGAGAATAGGTCAGACCGTCAATCAGGCTGACATCATCTTCTAGTAAAAGTATTTTATATTCCATGGGTATTTCTCCTAAGCTTTTCACAGGGCCGATACCGGATAAAGCCATACCTCCCGATTATAGGGCATCATTTCCTCTGTCATGCATAAGATGATGCCCGGCTGTATCTCCATACCAAACTTTTTCAAAGCAGTAAAGTTTTTCTCTGCATGACTGGGGATTTTCGCCTTTTTAATCTCGATCGGATACATTCTGTCTCCTTCTGTCATCAACAAATCTATCTCTTTTCTGTCTACATCCCGATAATAATACAAGTCCGGCCGTACCCCCGCATTATAAAAGCTTTTCACGATTTCACTGACAACATAAGTCTCAAAAAAAGCACCATCCATAGCGCCATTCTCAATGGTTCCGGCACTGGGCCACCGACACAGATAAGCAGCCAGTCCGGTATCCAGGAAATACACTTTGGGTGTTTTTACCAGACGCTTGGTTATATTCGTATAATAGGGACGCAGTATAAAGATAACGCCGGACTTTTCCAATATGGAAACCCACTCTTTCGCCGTGGGTGCCGATATTCCAATGGCACCTGCAATTTCACTGTACTTTAATTCCTGTGAAGTCCTGGCTGCCATATAAACCAGAAAATCATAAAACTCACTCAGCTTTCCCACCTGCGAAAGTTCATGGATATCCCGTTCCAGATAGGTATTGATATAATCTGTATAAAACCTTTCCCGATCCAGATTTGCCGCCACCATTTTGGGCATACTGCCCTGGAAAATACGTTCATATATCTGATGAATGTCTCTCGGTTGATTTCCTTTCATACGCGCGCGCAGCTCTTCCAAGTCCGGATGAAAAGCCCTACTTTCCCGCCCATCAAGTTCCGCCGCAGACAAGCCTGCCATATCAAAAACTGCCACACGGCCCGCAAGCGATTCCGATACATGTTCCATCATTCTGAATTTCTGCGAACCTGTCAGCCAGTACATGCCATTGTTATCCTCACCTTCCAGCGCTTTCTGGTCAACAATCCGCTTCATCTCCAGTAAAATGGAGGGCACTCTCTGAAACTCGTCAATCAGCAAAGGATAGCCATACGTCTCAAAAAAAAGAGCCGGATCCTGCTTCGCCAACCGTCTGGCATTGCCATCATCCAAAGTTACATACCGCCGTTCCTCCTCTTTTATATGATACAACATAGTTGACTTTCCTACCTGTCTTTGTCCACATACCATAACGACCGGATAATATTGAGAGGCTTTTTTTACCTGTTTTTCCAAATGTCTTTGTATATACATAGGATTTACACTCCTTTTTAAATTACGAGTAAAATAAAATCATACTTTATTTTACTCGTAATCTTGGTTGAAAGTCAAGATTTTTCATTTTGAATGACACGCCCCATCCCTACCGTTCCACCGTCGGAATCTCAAGTTCTCCCTTTTCTATGCAATTGGATATATACCGGAAGCTTCCGTCATCGTGCGGCTCTACGGTGATCTGGCTGGTAAATGCACAGTCAGAATCATAATCCGGCCATACACCGTCTACATATAGAGTGATTGTCCCATCCGGATTGTCCACATAGTCCACCACTTCGCCAAATGGCGGATACTGTCTGGAAAAGATCATCTCATAAGGATAACTGTCCGTGGCCGCATGATAGCCGCACTTCTCCCTGACCTGCTCTGTAGTCACCGGGAAATAGGTGGTCATAATCCTTTCATAGACCTTTGCCGGTATCTCTCCATTCTCGGGCTGTATTACCTTTCCCGTGTCAATCCGGTAGATATCTTCAAACATACAGGGCATCAGAATATCCTCCGCATTACTGCTGTCCCAGTTCGTGACAAAGGCATTATAGTTTACATAACTTATTCCATGCACATATTGTTCCGTCAGTTCCCTGCACTTGTCGGAAAGGGGTGCCGCCCGCCAGTACTGGCGCAGACTGGAATGATAGGGCATATCCTCATAGCCATAAATAAAATACCCCTTTTCTGTCAGCTTTATCTGTTTGATATCACCGATCTCTATAGATGTGATTTCCGGCACGCCGCCTTCTTTCCATGCAATCTGCATATAGCAGTTTTGCAATTGCCCATCCCGATACAGGAAGGTACAGGCTCCAATGATTCCATTGGTTCTGACATCAAACACCGTGACCATGGCTTCCTGCTTTTCCTGATATGCGGTATAAAACTCCCGGAGTGCCTCAGGATTCTGCATATTGACACCGTCTGCCACACTGACATATCCAGCCTGCCCAAGCAGGGATACCACCTCGTCTCTCTGCGCTCTGGAGAAATCCCTGACGATATGACCATAAATCAAATCCTCTTCTATCGCCGCATCCCTGTATATCTCCCCGACTTGTCCGGCCGCCGTTATTATGTCTTTTTCTAACTTCTCTTTTTCATCTGCCAGGAGAAGGCTCCCGTCCTCACTGATATGCTCCCATCCACCATAAGTCTGATCCCTGTAAGTTTCACCGCTGTAAGTTTCCTCCCACTGCTCTTTGGTCAGTCTCCCGGCATACCACCAGGCATCATATCCGTCTGCCGGATAAACCAGTTGGTTTGACACATATTGAAACCTTCCGTCTGCAAGAGGCCGGATTACCGTCTTGTGCGTAAATGCCCTGGATGTGTTTTCTTCCGGGTACACAGCATTTACCGTCAAAGTTACAGTCCCGTCACTGTTTTCCTGATAATCTGCCACTTCCGGATAGGGAATCTCCACATAGCCGCTCTCATAAAATCCTCTCGGCCTGTATTCATATGTCTCCCCTTCCGAAATGTAGACTGTCTTTTGCCGCAAAATGCTCTCCTCTATCCTGATATAACTGCCGACCGCCATCTCAAAAGTATCTGCCGGTATCTGATATACTGCCCCCGCGTTTAAATCATCATCTGCGGTATAAGGAACCGACCGTCTGTAAACAAGGGGATAAAAACGATCAAACAGATCGTAAAAATCTAATGCTCCATAATCTGTCTCATCCCAATCAACAAGAAACATGTTGTTTTTCTCATAGCCCACCGGTAACAGATACTGCCTGTTCAGCTTTCTGCAAGTTTCCGGTAACGGCGCCACCCTGATGGCCATATGTTCCGTCACATCACTGGACAAAAGTGCATGGTATCTTTCGGAATAATACTTCCCTTCAAACAAAAGCCAACCTTCCTCCGTATACTGCCATTCGTCGGCCCTGAAACTGACGGCACCTGCATTTTCCAGATTCCCGTCCACATACTGATATTCTTCCCTGATAACCGCTACCGTTCCATCCTCTGTATGAAAATCATACTGAAGAAATCCGCCGGCACGGGTAACTACAATCAGTGTCAGATCTGCCGGCACCTTTTCCCTGACCGCCTTACAAAAATCCTCAACCTGCTGTGGATTTATCATATTAATCTGGTTCTTGTCATCCACTGCCGCATACCCTTTTTCACCCAGGCCTTCAACACAGCTTCTTATCATTTCCAGGCTGCCTGTTGTGCCATCCTGCAATGCGTTCTCATAAATGTCCTTATAAAGAGCAGCAATATGTCTTGCCGCCCCGTCATCATATTCTTTCTTTTGTACCGCCGACTCACTGTAACCGGAAACCGGCTCTTTATTCCCGGCAGAATCCGGATTCGCGCATCCGCTCAATAAAAGTATCATGCCAATACCAAAGACTGCTGTTATGACTGCATGTTTCACTATAGTTCTTTCTCCGTTTCTTTGATGCAACCTATTTTACATGCATATCATTATACTCCCATTTTCTATCTTGACTCCAGTATTATTTTTCTCTATAATAGTTATTGACCATTAGTCAATAACTAAATTATGCACCCGTAAGGAGTACATCATGGCCAGGCCTGTCAAAAAAGCACCGGAACAATGGAAACAGGAAATTCTCAATGCAGCAAAACAACTGTTTCTCTCTAAAGGTTACGAAGAAACTTCCGTCTCCGATATCATGAACCTGGCAGGCGGCGCCAAGGGCATGTTCTACCGCTTCTTTCAGAGTAAAGAAGAGCTTATGCACGCCTTGGGCAATCAAATGTTTTTTGAGAACAATCCCTTTGAAGCAGTGAGAAAACGAGAGGACTTAAACGGCCTTGAAAAGATCAGAACCCTGCTTACCTTAAACCAAACCGATGAGAAGCGCAATACCATCAACCAACAGGCAGTGGCCATTTTACGAGATCCCCATATTCTGTCCTCCGCTATTGCGGAAAACCGCCGTGTCCTGACGCCGCTGTGGCTGGAACTTATGGAGGAAGGTATCCGGGACGGTTCTGTCCAGACAGAATATGCAAGAGAGCTAGCCGAACTGCTGCCGTTAGTCAACTTCTGGATGCTTCCATCCATCTTTCCGGCTACAGAAGAAGAACTGCTTCATAAATACCATTTCGTTATGGAAGTGCTCTCCCACATGGGTCTGCCGCTCTACAATGAGGACAGCATCTCTTTCACGGAAAAACTGATCACCGACATGACCGGCAAAGGAGGGAACGCGCCGTGACACAGAAATTATTTACCCCCAATTTCATACTGCTGATTTTAGGACAGCTGACTTCTTTGTTCGGCAACTTTATCCTCAAACTGGCCCTGTCCATGTATGTGCTGGATATCACCGGTTCTGCCGCAGTATTTGCCGGCATACTCTCCCTGGCAGTGATTCCCACCATCCTTCTGTCTCCTTTTGGCGGCATCCTGGCCGACCGGGCTGACCGCCGTAATATCATGGTTGTATTAGATACCTTAACAGGCATCAGCGTGTTGGGCACGGCACTTCTTTTATCCGGCAAAAACGACCTGGCACTTATCAGCATACTGCTGATTATCCTCTCCATCCTGGGCGCCTTCGAGACACCTACTGTACAGGCCTGTATTCCCACCATGCTTCAGGGCGATAACATCATCCGCGGCAACGCCGTAGTCAACCAGATTGCTTCCCTGTCCTACCTGACAGCCCCCATGCTGGGCGGCGTCTTCTATACCATGTTTGGCTTACAGCCCGTAATGTATGCCAGCGTAGGATGCTTTATTGTCACCGCAGCGTTTGAATGTTTTATCCGCCTGGACTATCAGCGCCCTGCCCGCAAAGAAAAAATCCTGACCATTGTCCGCCAGGATTTCACTGAAAGTATGCGCTACATTATAAAAGAGCAGACATCTATTGTTAAAATGCTGCTCCTGACTGCCATTTCCCGATTTTTTGTCATGGGGATTCTCCTGGTGGGGCTGCCTTTCCTGATACGCACGGTTCTTATGCTGAACGCCGGTTATTATGGGGCGGCAGAGAGTACCCTGGCGATTGCAACCATCGTGGGCAGTATTCTGGCAGGGCTTCTCGGCACCAGATTACAGTCACACAGCCCCTCCGTCCTGCTTACCCTGCTGGGCATTTTTATGCTGCCTGCCGGAATCGCCTTCCTTCTTCCGGTCAGCCCCCTGATCCGTTATGGGATTATTCTGGTTTCTTTCTGCGGGATGCAGATTGTTATCAGTATCTTTTCCATTGCCGCCGTTTCCCTCATCCAGCAGAGGACTCCCAACCATCTGATCGGCAAAGTGATGGCCTACACATCCACGATTACTTTATGTGTACAGCCTATGGGGCAGATGGTATATGGGTTCCTTTTTGACAGATTCCATAATACCGTTTATCTTGTCCTGCTTCCTACTGCTGTCATCATAGGTGCCATCGGGCTGTCTGCCACAAAATTCCTGCCTGCCCCGGAATCAGACTTCTATGCACAGTGACATTTTCTCTCCACCACAATCTCACCTTTGGAAGCCACATCATCCTGTATGATTTCTCCTACAGCCGGTACATAGATATGTCCGGCCAGCGGATTCTTAATGCTCATCACAGGGGTTGTGATCACAGCTTCCACCTCGGACTTCTCAAAGCTTAAATCCGTATCGATCATTTCACAGTCGATCAGCTTAAGACCCTTACAGTAACAAAGCGGCTGCGTCCCGATAATCTTACAGTTTTCAAAGGTCACATTCTCACAGTACCAGGCCAGATATTCCCCTTTTACGGTACTGTTTCTTACGGTCACATTCTTTGCATGCCAGAAAGCGTCCTTCGTATCAAAATCACAGTTTTCAAACACAGCATCCTCAATGTACTGGAAGGAATATTTCCCTGTCAGTTTTACATTCTGAAATCGCAGATGATCAGAGCGCATCATAAAATACTCACCCTGCACAGACGTATCCTTCATCTCCATTCCACGGACCGACCAGCCAAACTCTGCAGAAATCACATCACATCCCCGCATCCTGACATCTGCACATTCCCGCAGCGCCTTAATACCGTGAAGCTCCGTATCCTTAATATCAATATGCTCGGAATACCACAGCGCCGCCCTGCAAAGCTGTGTCATTCTGGATCCTGTAATCTGTAATCCGTCATCATGCCAGAAGGGATAGCGCAGATTAAAAAAGCTGTTTTCCACCTGCACATTTCTGCTTTCTTTCAGCGCACTCTCGCCATCCGCCGGGCCGTCAAAGACACAGTTACGCAGTACAATCCCATCACTGTTATATAATGCCCGTTCCTCATCATAGGCTTTATCTGTAATCGTAATCATGCTAACATCTTCCTTTCTCTGTTATCTAAATATCATCCGTTTTCTCAATGTCATAAACCAGATAATCCAGACAGTCAATACATTTCTGTTCCTTGTGCAGGTTCTCCACAAGTTTACGCCTGTGTTCCGCTAACAGCTTCAAGTTGTCAGCCTTTTTCTTGTCACGATAATCTGTCATAAAGCACTCGATGGTCTCCTGGCAGCAGCCGGCATCCTCTAAATTCTGAATAATAGCTTCTTCCGTATGTCGTGCTCTCATATCTGATTCCTCTCATTCCAGCTTTTACACAATTGCAATCATCTGTTTTTATCTTCTCTCATCTCTATATCCATTATATTTCGAGTGATGTTGTATAGCAAATACTTATATTAAATATCTGGCCATAGTTAATACGCATAGATTAAAAGGTTCACCAGCAATCCCGCCAGAAAAGAGAACGCCATCACATATACCACGTACAATACAAACTTCCTGACCCCTAATACAATCTTCACGGCTCCCAGATTAGTAATCTTCGTTGCCGGTCCCGTAATCATAAAAACCGCCGCACTTCCTATACTCATCCCATCAAGGAGCCATCCCTGCAAAAGCGGAATCGTTCCGCCCCCGCAGGCATAGAGCGGCACGCCGATGGTTGCCGCCATCAGCACACCAAAAGCCTTATTTCCGCCAAAAACTGCCGTCACTGTATCCGCCGGAACATATCTCTGAAAAAGAGCCGACAATACAATGCCGGCCAGGAACCATCCCCCTGTGGCTTTCACATTTCTACCGAAATTTTTCAGGAAACGCAGGAAAGGATTGGGATCCACATCCCGGCTCTTTGGCTCCTCAAAGCCACTGAAATTAAAAAAAGATCTTCGTTTTTTTCCGCACCCAAGATAAACGCGAACCAATATTCCGGCAAAACTACCGCACAGAAAACAGCTCACAATTCGCACAATAAGCACTGTCTGCCCTAAAGCCGCACTATAAATAATAAGCTGCGGATTTAAGAGAATGGAACTCATCATAAAAGCCGCAAGCCAGTCATCCTTCATGCCGCTTTTGGAAAAGGAGGCTGCAATGGGAATTCCCGTCTGCCAAGCCCAATCTTCTCTGCCTGCTCCAATGTATGCAGACCGTTGCGGGATTCGATTCTGTTAATCAGCGACTGTCCATCCTCCGCTCCATAGACAAGATCAACGCAGGCCTGGTCCAGCGCCACCGGATCAAAAGAAGCCAAGATACCTATATCATGCATGTCCGGTTCTGCCGGGTCACCATCACAGTCGCAGTCCACACTCAGACGATTCATCACATTGATATACAGGATGTTTCCGTCCAGATAATCCACCACCGATTTTCCGGCTTCCGCCATGGATTCCAGAAAGGCGTCCTGATCGCCGCCCCACATGCTGCCGCCGGTACCACCGCTGTGGATATGTGCTTTTCCTTCCGCTGAGGCAATGCCGATAGAGATATTTTTGATGGCGCTCCCGAATCCCGCCATAGCGTGCCCCTTAAAATGAGACAGAATCACATAATAATCGTAATTTGCAAAAGCAGCGCCCACATAGTTTTCCGTAAGGTTATCCCCTCCGTTTACGGCAAGCGTCATGGAGCCGTGTTCATCCATAATGTCCACATCCGCGATTGCCGTGATTCAAAACCATCCCCCAATGCAGCCCCAGATGCAGGCTCATCAGCACATATCCCCAATAGGAACCCAAAATGTGTAATCGTCTGGCCAGTGCCATCCCACCCTGTATCGGAAGGAACGTAAACACATGTCTGGACATGGTGATCCCACTGTACATGAGCGCCAGCATTGCCGCAAGCGTCAAGACATTAACCATACACTGTAGGATACGCATGGGTGTATAACTTCCCCGGAACAGATTTTTATACCAGTTCAAATTACAGATCTGATGAGCAATAAACAGTGCAAACATCCCTGTCCCAATCCATTCATGGGCTGTCTCGCCCCAGAACTGATAACCCATCAGAAACAACAGGGCTATGGTCATCAGGATATCCAGTGTCCACTTTATTGTTACTTTCGTTTTCATACCGTCTCCATTTTCCGAATCATTAGGATTCCACAGCTTTATTGACACAGTTTATCGCATTTAAACTGCGCGGATAACCAATATAAGGCAGACACTGTGACACCACCCTGATCAGAAAATCCTTGTCATTTCCAAGGTTCATATTCCCTTTTGCATGGGCAATAAGCTGCGGTTCACAGCCGCCCTGTGCCGCCAGAAAACAGAACGTGATCATTTCACGCTGTTTTAAGTCCAGGCCGCCCCTTGTGTAGTAATCGCCGAAACAGTTTGCCGCAAGCCACCGGTTGATGTGCCCCGCTTTCCACGCTTCCTTCATATGCGCCCCGAAAATCTCGGTCTGCGCCTCTGCTCCCTTTTCCAGTCTGTCTTCCAGGGTCGTCGTCGCCTGTGCAGGGAGCGGCAGCCTGACGCCCCTTGCAGTCAAAATATCGTTGGTAACAGATAAAAATGGCATAACCCTGCCAATTCCAAGGTAATCCACCGCCTGATAAACCATCTCCTTCACCATAACGGAATTCAGTCCTCCATCCAGCGCCTGCGGCAGAATATCCTTATAAACATCGAGTCCCTGACAGCCTAATAAAACGGCAAGGATTGCCAGATAGCGTGTCTCTTCCGGCAGCTCCTGACCGGGTTCTTTCACCACTTCCTCCAAAGTAAAATACTCTATTATCTTCATAAATTCCGGATCTGTTTCGTGGTAATTCATCATCTCTGTTACCTCCTAGTTATTCTGCGCCATAACGCCCACCAGACTGTGGGGCACATAAGGCTCCTCTAAATATGCCAGTTCCTCATCACTTAACACCAGATCAACTGCTTTTACCGCTCCCTCCACATGATGCAGCTTTGTTGCTCCCACCACCGGGGCAGTAACCTTTGTAAGCAGCCATGCCAGGGAAATCTCTGTCATGCTTACCCCCTTTTGTCCGGCAAGTTCCGCCACCCGTGCGATGATCACACCATCCTGCTTTGCCGTCGCGTCATATTTGAATTTCGCATAGCTGTCCTCCTCAAGACGCTTAGAGGTTTCACCGGGCATCTTTGACAGTCTTCCTCCTGCCAGTGCGCTGTAGGGCGTCATGGCAATATTGTCTTCCGCGCAAAGCCTTGCCATTTCCCTCTCCTCTTCCCGGAAAATCAGGTTATAATGTCCCTGCACCGATACAAACTTTGCAAAGCCTTCCTTCTCTGCCAGCGCATTGGCTTTTGCAAGCTGCCAGGCAAAGCAGTTCGATATGCCGATATAGCGGGCTTTTCCTGCTTTTACGATATTATTGAGTCCCTCCATAATGTCATAGAGCGGTGTCTGGTAATCCCACATATGATAGATGTACAAATCCACATAATCCATGCCCAGATTTTCAAGACTCTTATTGATCATCCTCTCGATATGCTGCTGTCCCGTGATTCCTTTTTCGATATCCTCCTTTGTCCGCGGCAGAAACTTCGTTGCCACGATTGTCTCATCACGTTTGGCATAGTCCCACAGCGCTCTCCCCAGATACTGCTCGCTGGTACCGCCCTGATAACCAATGGCTGTATCAAAAAAATTGATACCAAGCGCAAGCCCCCGCTTTATGATTTCACGGGAATGTTCCTCATCAAGTGTCCATGAGTGCTGCCCATTTCCGGCATCACCAAATCCCATACATCCCATACAGATACGTGAAACATTCAATTCTGAATTTCCTAATGTTGTATACTGCATATATTCAACCATCCTCCTGTTTTTACCCCATATGTCAATCTGGAAGAATACTTTGTCATACCCCCAGTTACTGTTCCAAAGAAAACGTAACCGTCACATCCCCACTGCCAAGCGCCTCCAGAAGCTCCTCACCCGTCACGCCTTCAATCTTTCCTATCCTTGTAAAATTCCATGAATTGGTATCATAATAAATCACAAGGGAATTGCCCTGATACAGAATAACGTCACCCGCTCCTGTCGTAATCTGTTCATCATTTCTCGGTAAGTCAGTTCCGATGGGGCCAACCTTTTCCATGCTTGCATAATCGCTCATGTCAATCGTCAGCGGTCCCTCGGCAAGAAGTTCTTTCAAAGCCTCCACAGATGAATTATTTGCAAGTGTTGCCATAAATGTAGTGTCTCCTGCTGTTATTTTCATGGCATTATCCTCCATATTTTCCGAATCTGTAACGGTATCCCCCATGATATTTTCTGCATCCTTAGCCGTTCTGCTGCCACAGGCTGTCAAAGAAACCAACATACCTGTAACAATCAGACTTACAACTGCTTTTTTCATAAATCCTCCTCACTTGCTATCCCAACTTTCCATACACCTCGTCATCCACAGGTTCGCACCACTCGTTCCTTGTCTCCTCTCCGGGAACTTCTGCAAGAGCTGTCTCTGTTTTCTCTGATGCCGTCTCTTCCGATTCGTTCCCTGCTGTATTATCCTCATAATTTCCTGTACCGTCAACAGCCTGCGCTCTGCCGTTTTCTTCACCCCCACTGCTGTTTTACTCCTGTCCACACCCGATAACCGTAAGACTAAGCAAAAGTGCTAATAAAAATAATACTGTCCGTTTCATATGGCTGGCAACACTCCTTTCTTATTCCGCAAGCCCCAGACTGCCCAGCCAGTCACTCACAGCCTGATCCGGCTCGGATGCTGCTGAACTGCCAATATGAAGCCCCGCAAGAACATCCGCATCCGGCTCCGGTTCTTTGATACTGTTCACTGTATTTGACAAACCGCTCCCTCCGCTGGTACAGAACGGTGCAATCGTCTTACCGGAAAGGTCATAGCTGTCAAAAAAGGTATACAGAATCATTGGCATATCACTCCACCAGTTGGGATAGCCCACATAAATGATGCCATATTGAGCAATATCCTCTATACTTCCCGCAATTGCCGGACGGGCACCGCTTTCCTTCTCCTGTGTGGCAATATCCAGAAGTGCATTATAGTCGGGGGTATAGGCTTCCTCCGGAACAATCTCAAAGACATCCGCTCCCGTCTGAGTCACAATGGCATTTGCGACATTCTCCGTATTCCCCGACCATGAGAAATAGACAACCAACGCATTGCCGCCATCTGCGGCGGTAGGTTCTGTCTCTGATCCAGCTGCCGCACCGCTTCCCGGATCTGTCATATCCTGCTCTGCCATACTACTCCCCGGTTCCTGCTGATTTGATTCATCTGCCTCATTCTCCAACACTGACTCAGAATCTTCTTCTCCGGTTCCTGTTACCTCATGACTTACCGTATTTTCATTTGCCGTAACGCTGTCTCTGTTGCTGTCTGTCTCATCTGTGCCGCATCCTGCCAGTGAAAATACCAGTATACCAACCATAATGACGGATCCTATTTTCTTCATTGTCATTTTAAAAAATTACCCCTTTCTTTACTGTCACAAGCATTGTTTCTTTTCACAGCTTATTGATTACAAAAAATATATACGCTCCCTTCTGGAACATCTATATTGTAAATCCGCCTTTATATAATGTCTAATACCTATACTGAATTAACAACAATGCCTGAAACGTATATCTGTTATCAAATACATTTCATAATAAATACTTATAGCAGATTCCTTGTTCTGCTTTACAAGCATATCTATCTATGTTAAGCTGAAACAAGGAGGACACTTTCTATGGAACTTCGCGTATTACAATATTTTCTGGCTGTCACCAGAGAACAGAGTATCTCCCGGGCCGCAGAATCCCTGCATCTGTCCCAGCCCACCTTATCCCGCCAGCTTAAGGACATGGAAGAAGAACTGGGCAAGCAGCTCTTTATCCGCAGTAACCGCAATATTACCCTCACGGAAGAAGGTATGATCCTGCGCAAACGGGCCGAGGAAATCCTGGAACTGGTGGCAAAAGCCACAGATGAAATCACTTTGTCTGACGAGACGGTTGCCGGCGATATTACCATCGGTGCCGGAGAGTCGGAGGCCATGCGTTTTCTGGTCAAAGCCGGCGCAGCATTGCAGAAAGAATATCCCCTGGTGCATCTCCATGTAATCAGCGGCGATAAAATTACTGCCCTGGAATATCTTGACCGCGGACTGATTGACTTTGGACTTCTTCTGGGACATATCGATACCGCCAAATACGAATCTATAAAGATTCCCTTTGTAGAAAAATTCGGAGTTCTTATGCGGCAGGATTCTCCCCTTGCCGGGAAAGAAGCGCTTTGCCCCGAAGATCTGTGGGACAAACCGCTCATTTTATCCAGGCAGACTGCCCAGGACTCCAATATTCACAATGTTTATAGTATTTTAGGGAAAGAAAGAGAAGAACTGAATGTGGTAGCCACCTGTAACCTGTTGTTCAACGGTTCTCTCATGGTAGAAGAAGGCATGGGATACGCCCTGACCCTTGATAAGATTATTAACACGACCGGCAGCTCAAATCTCTGCTTCCGTCCTCTCCAGTCAAGCCCTGATCTGGAATGGCATATGGTCTGGAAAAAATATCAGGTCTTTACCAAGGCAGCCGAAAAATTCCTGGGCAAAATACAGGAGATGCTATAGCCGTATCTGTTTGGGGAACGCTTCTTTGCGCATGATGCCCCACATCTTGTCTATATAGGCCAGTGTATAGAAGTTCTCATAATAATGATAATAAAAAGCACCTTTCAAGGTCATCCTGTAAACGCCGTCTTCATAAGTTACGAAACCAAGCGCCCGGGCAATCCAAAGCGCAGATCCATACATCCGTTTCAGAGGGACACCGAAAAACTTTTCAAAGTCCGCCTCATTCACCCTGGTGCTGTAGGCCGTCCAGAACAGATAATACACCATCCGCTGACGCCTGGTAAAACGAAGGGTAAGGGATGTGGGAAGCTCACCCTTTCTGATTCTCTCACAATACCCCTCCACACTGAAAGTATTGATCTTAAACTGCCCCTGCAAAAGGGTGGTTGCCGAACAGCCAAAACCAAGAAAGTTATCCCTGGTCATGGAAGAATACCGTGCCTGCCGTTCCCGGGCAAATGTCCAGATGGAACTGCGTACATACCCTTTATCCAGACAATAGTTGGTGATATCGTCAAGCAGTCTCTGCTTCTCTCTTTTAGGGAGGGCTTTGACTGGACTCTGTGTAAACGTAAAGTCAATAAACGGATAGATGGCGATGTGGTTCGCCCCATTTGCAAAGGCAGTGTCAATGTCTGTCTTTAAATCCGCAAAAGTCTGTCCCGGAAGCGCAAAGATAAAATCCATGGACACCGTCTCAAATTCCACTTCTTCCAAAGCTGCCGCCATGGCCGCCAGATCTACCGGCTTTCTTCCCAATATCTGCTGAAATTTTTCCTGAAAAGACTGCACCCCGATACTGATTTTCGTGACACCGGCCTCTTTTAACATCTGCAAGACCGAAACCCTTACATTATCCGGATGAAGCTCTACCCCAATGCCTTCTGTGATAATAAAATGCTCCTTGACCGCCTCTATGATTTCCCCGATTCTTTCCACGATCAATGCCGGCGTTCCGCCGCCAAAATACAGACTGGTAACCGTCTTTTTATCCGTCGTCTGCCGCCCCGCCATATGGATTTCCTGAATCAAAGCATCAAGATAACGGTCACACAGCTTTTTAGAATACAGTACCTTACAATAGGGACAGAAAGCACAGATCCTTTCACAAAAAGGAATATGGATATACAGACCCAGATTCTCACATGCCTCGTAAGGCAGTTTCTGATCATATGCATTTGTAAAGAGAAATGGCCGAAAAGAACGAGTCAGCCATGTCCTGGTCAAATATGTAATCGCGCTCATACTATGTCCTATATGTATTTTAAATATGTCTTAAGCATCTCCAGAATAATCCTGCAATTTCCCTGAAACAACAGGGTGTATTCCGCCACAAAAAAGTATCCGCACTGCTCGCATAATCCCGCCACCTCAATACACCGCCCGCAGGTACTCAGCTTACCGTTTTCCATGACCACACACTGATAACAGGGAGTGGGGAACCGGTTGTCTATCAGATAGGGAAAAGCACTCTTTAAATTAAAGACCGGCGCGCCCTCCTCCATCATCTGCGTGATTGTCTCACAGCATACCGCCTTTTGTTCCCTGCTAAGAGCCAGATCTTTCGTATCCGGATAAGGCGTATGAAAATTAAAAGAGACCGCACGCACATTAGTCATATCCCTTGCTGCAAGACACACATCACGAATGGCGCCCTGGTTGATCTGATTGACCGCCATGTAGAAACAGATATTATCGGATGTGGCACTTACAATGTTTGTCATAATCGTATCATAGGTATCCCCTCGGATTGCATTATGACGCTCCCTGTCGCCGTCCAGACTCAGTAAGATCAGGTCTGCTTCCGGCAGATCTATGGGAAAAGTGCCGTTTGTGACCACATTGACAATCAGAAATCCCATTTTCTTTGCCTCTGTCACAAGCTCCCGCAGCCCCATTTCCCCATCTCTCCACAGAAATGTTTCCCCGCCGCAGAAAAATAAAATACGCACTCCCATATCGTACAACTGCCGCATCTCCTGCTGTATCTGTGCAAAGGGATGCATAATGGCTGTAATGTTATTCACGGAACAGTGCTTACATTGTAAATTACACTTGTCCGTGACAATGACCGTGCCAAGAATGGGCTTTTTCTTCCGTAAGAGAATGGTCTCTATCCCAAACCCGGCAAAATACAAAAACGATGATAATTTCATACCTTCTCCCGACCAATCCACTGTATAAACGCCGTCTTATCCGTACTGTTATATCCTGCGCGCCGATAAAACGCCAAGGTACCCGGTTCTTTACTGCCTGTCAGCAGCATCATTTTATAACAGTTGCTCCCCTGCGCAATCCGCCTCGCATACTCCAGACATGCCGCGGCAAATCCACGCTTTCTGTACTTCTCATGGGTGACCACATTTTCAACGAAGGCATAAGGCCGCACATTTCTCGTCAGATTGGGAATGATCACACACACGCAGGAAGATACAATCTTACCCTCCTCCTCATACACAATCAGATGGTGGTTCTCATCCCGCAAAATCTGTTCCCAGGTATCTGCCAGATGTTCTGACATCTCCGGCACAGAATCTTCATGCAGACACAGATATAATTCCAATATCTGCTGTAAATCCTCTCTTCCTGCTTCCCGAATCATCTTATCCTCTCCAGTCACACACTTTTCTTTTCCCCTAACCTTCCGCAATCGTAATCCTATTCTATCGGTTCACCGACTGCGCCATGCGGTGATAAGCATGTCTGATACCGCGGATGGCAATCGAATAAGCCATGATATTCTCCGGCAATGCCATTCCCACATAACCGGAATCTCCGATGTGATGGATATCTGTCCCCGTCATCTTACACCAGAGTGCAATCTGTCTGATAGTCTCTTTGTCACTTCCCTCCTGCGAGGTCCCGATGGCCGTGATGGTCAGGGCCCCCAGCTTATGGGCATAACCTACCAGATCCCTGACATATTCCATGGTGATGCCGGGAACCGTTCCCGGCGCCGGCAGAAGAATCACATCCGCCCCTGCTTCCCTGAACTCTCTGATATCTTCTTTGGAAATAATCTCCTGCGCCGCTTCTGTGAGAATCCCCGCCGCATGCATCTTCCCGGCCGCCAGAATCACCTTATCTCCCACAGCATTTTTGATTTCCCGCAGAGAATCCACAATCGCAGAATTGCTGATACCGTTACCCGGATTGCCGGTTAACAGGATCATGTCCACACCCATTTCGACCGCCAGCGCCGCATTTTGTACCGTAGCCCGCCGGCCCTCTGTCATCCGCCAGAGTTCCCCATTATCCTGCATCCTGTCCGCCACCGGCTCCAGATTGATTCCTACAATCCTTCCGGTCAGCCTTTTGATTTCCCTTACAGTCTCCAATTTCTCCACCGCAGGCAATGCCTGTATTACCGGATTCTGTACATCAAACATATTAAGCAGTAAAATATCGGCTCCCATGGAGGCCACCACTTCCGCATTGGTAATATCCGTCAGCAGCGGCTGCGTGATACCGATGCACTCTCCCATCATGACGCGGCCTTCGCTGGCCGCTATCGCTTCTATCATCTCTCTTGCATTATATCCCGCCAGATCAGATGCCTTACAGTCTAAAATCCGTTTCACCATACCCGTCATCCTTTCTCCTTACACACCCAAAAGACAGACTCTTCCTGTCCTGATGCAAAATAAGGTTTCAGCATTACATTGACATCTTATTCTATATCAGTATACGCATTTTCATATCATTTAAACATACCGATTTCTGTAGGCATTATGCTGTTCAATCCGCCTGATTCCCAGCCGTCAGATTTTTCTTTAAAACTGCAAAAAACAAACCCAGCGATACAGTGAGCAGGATATGGGAAATACCGGCAAAACCGGAGATCATAGCGTCAACAGATTTTGTAAGATCCACATTCCGCACCTGCATGATTCCTCTGACTAACATGACACAGGCCATAAAAGGAAGGGCAATATTGTAAAGTATGTAAAAAGACCGGAACCGTTTATCCTTTGATAAAGCAGGCTCCTGTTTACAAAACAGCGTGATGACAAGAAACAAAATCATGCCTAAAACAAACAAATGCGTATGCACATATCCCAGGACAGTGATACCCGTATATCCATTCCATTTGGTAAATTCTCTGTAAAATACACCTGCCGCAATTGCTAAAGCAAAATAGACCATGGCCGTATTTAATATTTTTTTCATTGTCCTTCTCCTTTCTCATTGCCATATAGTTATAGCATATCACAAAATACAGTCATGGTGAAAGAGATATCATATCATCCGTCAATTTTCGTTCCATATCATGCCTGATTTTCCGGTTTTCTACCGTGTCAAATAAAATGGAAAAATCATAATCCTCAGGATACAATTCCGCAGCCGCCACATGCAGTTTGACCCTCTTGTGGTTGATCCATATTTTTTTACCCGGCATCTGCACTCGTAAAACACCCTTTTCATTGATTGGTTCACACACAATTCCAATCTTTTTATCCGGGTATATCATCACACTGTCTCCAATATGATATTTATCTGCAAGTTTACTTCCCTGTTTACCCTTTCCGGCTTTTACAATCCTGCTGCCTCCCTGTCTCGCCTTCTCCGGCTCTTTATCCCGGAACCTGAAATCTGCCACAGCACTGTTCCCATATGCCGCACGGATCGCAGTCTGTAACATTTCATTGGACATACCGAGCCTGTCGGCTATATAAAATGCACAGCTTTCCCCGGCTTCCCCAAGCACCATCTGGTATGTGGGTATCAAAGTTTCTTTATCAAAAGTCATCCGGGCATTGATGATGTTGTCCGTTGTTCTTGCATACTCTTTGATTTCCGGATAATGCGTCGTGACCAGAAACAGGCAGCCACTCTTTCGCAGTTCTTCCAATATGGCGATGGCGATTCCCATACCTTCCGCCGGATCCGTTCCGGAGCCCAGTTCATCCATGATCACAAGACTCTCCCGGTTTACCTGGTCTAAAATGTCCAGTACATTCTTGATATGGGCAGAGAAAGTAGATAGATTCTCGGTAATATTCTGTCCGTCTCCGATGTCGCACAGATACGCGCCATTCATACAGATGTCCGCCTCCCTGCATGTGACATGAAGCCCGCACTGCGCCATCATGCAATTGAGCATGACAGTTTTGATGGCCACTGTCTTTCCCCCTGTGTTGGGCCCGGTTATAATGATGCCTCTGATATCTCCACCCATCTCAAATTGCAGCGGAACATTGATTTTCCTGTCCATAATCGGATTCCTGGCATCCTTTAACCTGATCTTGCGATTGGTATTAATGGACGGTTCCACCCCATCCATCTCTAAGCTGAGTTTTCCTTTTGACAATATAAAATCCAGTTTTTCAATGGTTTTGATATTATCATACATCCCATCTACAGCATCTGAAACCATGGATGTCAGCGTATACAGGATGCGGTAAATCTCGTTCTCCTCACTGATTTTGCACAACTGCAATTCCTCATAATACTTTGCAGCACCGGCCGGTTCCATAAAGAGGGTGCTTCCTGTGGAAGACTTATCTACCACCACTCCCGTAATCTTAAGTCTGTATTCCTTCTTCACCGGCACACAGATCCTGCCGTTTCTGAAAGTACAATAACTGTCCGCCATATACTGCTTATGAGAGCGGATAACCTGTTCCGCCTTTTGTTTCATCTGTTCATCACATTTTACAATCTGCGCTCTGATGGACTGAAGTTCCCTGGACGCATAATCGTCCACTTCACCGCCCCTTATCTGCCTACAGATTTCTTCCCGTAATTCCTCCATGGAATCCAGATTTTCCTCATAATAACTGAGGGGATTCTCATAGACTTTGCCTCTTGCCAGATACTCTTTCAGCCTTCTGACCGCAACCAGGATTTTCTCCACACGTTCCAGCTGATAGGGGGAAAGACAGTCTCCCTTTTGCGCCGCTGTCAATATCTCCTTTATTTCCTCCACATTCTGCAACGGCGGTGTCCCCAGCTTTTCAATCAGTTCCCTGCTCTTTGTCGTATCACGCAGATGCTTTCGCAGTTCCGGCTCCGCTAAATATACCGATATATCCCTGATTCTCTCCTTTGCCTCCTCTGTGACAGTCTGTTCCATCCACATCTCTTTTATTTTGTGAAATTCTATCATTGTTTTCATATAATCCATTTTAATCCCCATTCCGGAGCGTTTACGCGACGGGGCGACGCAAATCTCAAATTTGCGTCTGCCATCAAACTCTCCTAAAAGACTTACTTATTTTTATGCAACAAAAAAAACCATGCGCACTCCCCTACGGTATCATGCTTCATGGTCTGATAAACGACTGATTAACTATACTTTCAAAATAACAAATTGCAAGCATCTATAAGGCGAATGACGGTGACAACAGGACAGACTCTCCCTCTATAACTTCCCAGAATAAAAGCCATCGTCTCTTGTCAACTATTTAGTTAACTGTCTCCACACTTACAATGCTTAACAAAAAATTTCCTCTCTTTCTTTTACTCACTATAGTGTACCCCATCCTGTAGTGACTTGTCAACCGGTACTGCACCCCAGGCAAATACACTTACTCCCGGACATTTACAAAAAATATACCGGAGCAGACAAAATGTCCATTCCGGTATATTCGACTAATACTTCCAAGCCATCTTTTAAGCAGCCAGCTTATTCAACTCGTTCTGAATCAACGCATAAGCAATAATTCCTCCAAAGATGTAGAGAATCAGATAGAGAACGCCCCCATTGGATGCTGGCATACCTCTGTTCACCTTCGCTTTATCCAACAGCTCACCGCGTTTATATGCCCAATAAAGGCCATAAATTCCGCAGGTGACTATGGTGAGCACAAGCGCCAGCACTCCCGATGTTCCCTCCTCATTTGCCGCTGCATTGGTGTCTTCTGTCAGGCATACAAACCAATATAAACCGTAAATTCCACAGGTCACCAATGACAGAATGATGCAAAGAGCAATGTTCCTCTCCTGTACTGTCCTCATAACACTTCCTCCTTCACTATGTAATCATTTTTCTAAATTAATATAACATTTTTTTCAAGAAACATCAACAATAATATCTTTACATCTGTAGCCGCTGTATATTTTTTTGCTGTCAGATTTATACAACAAAAAATCCCTTGAAATTTCAAGAGATTTCTGAGTGCTGGTGGTGGGACTTGAACCCACACGTGGTTGCCCACAACAGATTTTGAGTCTGCCTCGTCTGCCATTCCGACACACCAGCATTTCCAACAACCGAGTTATATATTACCATAACCGCTGGTAGTTGGCAAGGTTTTTAGACAAATTCTATAAGGAATTCTATAGGAAATGATCTAAAACCCCATCTTTTTATAAACCTCAAATCCATCAAACGTTGCAAAATAATCCTGCGGCGTTTCAGCCCGTCTGATCAGCTGTACGCTCCCATCTTCTTTCAACAGAAGCTCTGCGGACTTCAGTTTGCCGTTATAATTATACCCCATGGCATAACCGTGTGCTCCTGTATCATGAATAAACAGATAATCTCCTTTATCAATCTGCGGCAGCTGCCTGTCAATGGCAAACTTATCATTATTCTCACATAGAGAACCAACCACATCATAAGTGTGATCACAGGGGGCATCCTCTTTGCCAAGCACTGTGATATGATGATATGCTCCATACATGGCCGGCCGCATCAGATTTACTGCGCAGGCATCCACACCGATATATTCTTTATGGGTATGCTTTTCATGAATGGCTTTTGTCACCAAAGCGCCGTAAGGCCCTGTCATAAACCGTCCCATCTCCGTATAGATTGCTGTCTCTCCCATTCCGGCAGGTACAAGCACCTCCTCATAAACCTTATGGACGCCTTCTCCGATTGCCCGGATGTCATTGGCTGTCTGTCCAGGTTCATAAGCAATTCCCACACCGCCGGAAAGATTGATGAACTCTATCTGTACACCCACTTTTTCTTTGACCTGCACCGCTATCTCAAAGAGCTGTCTGGCAAGCTGTGGATAATATTCATTTGTCACTGTGTTACTGGCCAGAAAGGCATGCAGACCAAAGTGTTTTACGCCTTTTTCTTTTAGAATCCTGTATCCCTCAAAAAGCTGCTGTGTAGTAAATCCATACTTGGAATCGCCGGGATTGTCCATGATACCGTTGCTCATCTGGAATACACCGCCGGGATTATAACGGCAGCTCATGGTCTCCGGAAGTTTTCCCAGAATCTCTTCTACAAATGCAATATGCGTGATATCATCCAGGTTAATGATGCCGCCTATCTTGGCACAATATTCATACTCCTCTGCAGGTGTCTCATTGGATGAAAACATCACATCCTCTCCCCTAATCCCCAATGCATCACTGAGCATTAATTCCGTCAGCGAGGAACAGTCACACCCTACTCCATATTCATGCAGAATCTGAATCAGAAAAGGATTGGGACAAGCCTTTACTGCAAAATACTCCTTGAATCCTTTATTCCATGCAAAAGCCTCCTGCACTGCCTTAGCATTTTGCCTAAGTCCCCGCTCGTCATAAATATGAAAAGGGGTAGGATAAGATTTTACAATCTCCTCCACCTGCTCTTTCGTGATAAATGGTAGTTTCCTCATGACACACAATTCTCCTCTCGTACCTCTATATATTTTCAATCTGCCAGTCCACCGGTTCCACACCGTTAGCCTTCAGGAAATCATTACACTGGCTGAAATGCCTGCATCCGAAAAATCCCCTGTAAGCGGAAAGCGGACTCGGGTGAGGTGCCTTTAAGATCAAATGTTTCGGATTGGTCAGCATGGACATCTTATTCTGCGCCGGCCTGCCCCACAGCAGATACACAATCGGCCTGTCCTGTTCATTCACCACCTGTATCACAGCATCCGTAAAATGTTCCCACCCTTTTCCCTGGTGAGAATTAGCCTGATGCGCCCGAACAGTCAGAACCGTATTTAATAAAAGGACTCCCTGATCAGCCCACTTTTGCAGATAGCCATTATTGGGAATATAACATCCCAGATCATCGTGCAGCTCCTGGTAAATATTCTGTAAAGACGGCGGAATATCCTTCTGATCCGGCAATACCGAGAAACTCATACCATGAGCCTGATGTTCATTGTGATAAGGATCCTGCCCCAGCAACAGCACTTTTACTTTATGAAGAGGGGTAAAATGGAACGCATTAAAAATATCCTCAGACGGGGGATACACCACCCGACTGTTATACTCTTCACGCACAAAAGTATACAACTGCTTATAATAGGGTTTACGAAACTCCTCTTTTAAAGCCTCTTCCCAATCATTGCTTAACATTGCCATAATTCTTATCATCCTTTTCCATTGTTCTTATGCGCCGGCCCTCAGCCGCCGTCTTTGCTCTAAAAAGGGCATAGAACAACCCTCTGTTCCAATGCCCCATTGCATACGTTGTGAACATTATTTTATTATAATCTCTCAGATCATCCTGTCAACTACAGCCGCACCGATATTCCCTTATCCCGCAGATATTTTTTTAAATCCCGGATTTCCATCTCTTTAAAATGAAATAAAGATGCCGCCAGGGCTGCGTCTGCTTTCCCCTCCGTAAATGCTTCATAAAAATGTTCCATTGTACCTGCGCCGCCGGATGCAATGACCGGTATGGATACATGCTCGGAAATAGCTCTTGTCAATTCCAGATCATACCCGGCCTTCGTGCCGTCTCCATCCATGCTGGTCAGAAGGATTTCTCCTGCCCCCAGCTTTTCCGCTTTCATAGCCCATTCTACGGCATCAATACCCATATCCACACGGCCGCCGTTCTTATAGATACTAAAGCCCTTCCCGTCAGGCCGACGCTTGGCATCAATCGCCACCACCACACACTGACTGCCGAATTTGTCAGCCGCATCACTGATAAGCCGTGGATTCATAATCGCCGCAGAATTAACTGATACTTTATCGGCACCTTCCCGCAGAATCGCCTTAAAATCCTCCACGGTACGGATACCGCCGCCTACCGTAAAAGGAATGAAGACCTTCTCTGCCACCTTGCGCACCATCTCTACCGCTGTTGCTCTGGCATCGGAAGAAGCTGTGATATCCAAAAACACCAGTTCATCCGCACCAGACTTATCATAGGCTGCGCCAACCTCCGCCGGATCACCTGCATCTTTAAAATTGATAAAATTAACACCCTTGACTACCCTGCCGTTTTTCACATCCAGACAAGGAATGATACGCTTCGTGTGCATGTGCCTTACTCCATTTTTCTATATTTCCATAAAGTTCTGTAAAATCTTCATACCCACATCTGAGCTTTTCTCCGGATGAAACTGACAGGCAAAAAGGTTACCCTTCTCTACCGAGGCATGAATCTCTACCCCATACTCTGTGACCGCTTTCACAATCTCCTTATCCTGCGCATGCAGATAATAGGAATGTACAAAATATACATAGGAACCTTCAGGAATCCCTGCAAAAAGCCGCCCCAGTACAGGATACCGTAAAGAGTTCCAACCGATATGCGGAATCTTTAAGTCTTCTTTGTCAGGAATCCGCAGGATGCTGCCCTTGAATAAACCAAGCCCCTCTATCCCCGGTGCTTCCTCACTGCTCTCAAACATCAGCTGCAATCCCAGACAGATTCCCAGAAAAGGGATCCCTCTGTCGGCCACAGCATGAATCACATCTGTCAATCCATAATCTGACAGCTTACCCATGGCATCACCAAAAGCTCCCACCCCCGGCAATATCACATGATCTGCTCCAAGGATTGTATCTGCATCTCTTGTCACAACCGCTTCATATCCCAGTGAAATAATTGCTTTCTCCACACTTCGGATATTTCCGGCATCATAGTCAATTATCGCTACCATCCGCCTGCTCCACATCTTCCAGTCTTGAGATTATTTCCTCTTCTTCCAACAGTACATCCTGTTTTACCTCGGGCATATCTTCCTCTGAACCGTAGGCTGTTCCATTTATAACAGCCTCCAATCTCTGGGAATACGCCACATCATCCTCTGATGCTATAATATCCAGTGCATCAGTTTCCGATACCCCAAAGTCCGCTGCCAATCTGTCAACAATCTGCTCATAACGTGCCCTGACTTCACCGGTTACATTGTACTGCTCTGCTTTTGGCAGCAATTCCTGATAACGGGCCACACCACTGATCAACGCATCCAATGCCTCCAGACGCATACCCATCTTATTATAGTTCTCATAAGACCCGATTTTTCTGTCCATCTGTAGAATAAGATAACTCTTCTGGAACAGTGTCTCGTCTTCCTCACTTAACTTCTTACCATATAAAAGATCATACACATCTCCATAGTACCCATGGTCATAAGCAATCCTGGCATCATGCTTCTGCATATAATTAGGCAGGAATGAAGAGAGGAGAATAATACATGCTGCAATCGTACCGCAGAACAGGAATACTGACATAACTTTCTTCCTGGAAAGTTTCTTCTCCGGCGGTGCCAGTAAATCTTCCTCAGTCTCCTCTTTTTTCTTCTTTTTCTTTTTCTTGGGCTTCTTTTCCGGCTGTTCGATCTCTTCTCCGCCCTCTCCTTCTACAGCCTCTTCTCCGTCGCCCTTGCCCTTTTTCCCTTTCTTTTTCTTCTTATCCTTTTTGCCCTTCTTCTTGGCGTTCTTCTTATCCTCATCGCTGAGTTCCTGTAACAACTCTTTGTTCTCGTCCGTCAGATTCCCCATCTGAGCACCCAGATCCGAGAACTCATCTTCTTCTGCATCCGCAGGTTTCTCGTCTTCGTCTCCCTCAAACAAAAGAGCCATCAATTTTGCACCAAAACCTTGCTTTTTCGGTTTATCCTGCTCTTCTTCCGGTGCAGTTTCCAACAGACTCTCCAAGCCATCCGTCTCACCGCCTTCTGAAGACGTTACTTCCTCTGCACCTTTCTTCTTCCTGGGTTTTTTCTCCTTTTTCTGCCGCTTTCTCTTCTCTTTCTTGCCTTTCGGATTCTCCCTCTCCTCTAATTCCTCCGGAGAAATTTCACGAATACTTGCCGCCTCTTTTGCCGCATTATCATCTGCAAAGAAATCAAAAGCATTATTATCACCTTCACCCAGCAGGGCTAACATGTCATCATCTGCCGGAACACCCTGATCTGATTTTTCTAACAGATCATTAATCTCCGATAAATCCTCATCGTGATCCATCCCCGCCAGAAGTGCAGAAAGATCCTCATCATCCTCCCCTGTCTCTTCCAAAGCAAAATCATCCGAAACAGCCAATTCATCTTCCGTTTCCGCTGAATCCGCTCCACCAAGATTCTCACCGCTTAACAGACGGTCTATGTCTTCTTCCGACATCGTCTCCTCCATGGACAGATCATCTAATGATAAATCACCCTCCACATCTGCCATAAGACCATCCAGATCATCTGCTCCTGCCATTACACTGTCTTCTCCCTGCGCATCGTCTCCCACACTGAAACTGTCCAGTGAAAAATCCTCCTCTAACGGTTCTTCCGCTCCAAAGTCTTCTAATGCCAAATCATCCAAAGACAAATCATCCAGAGCCAAATCGTCTGATACTGTCTCCTCTGTCCCAAGACTATCCAGTGTCAGATCATCCGCTGACGTCTCTTCTGTCCCAAAACCATCCAGCATTAAATCATCTGTCGGTGCCTCTTCCAGTCCCATATCATCCAATGAAATATCATCTAATGATAAATCATCCG
>ERZ779621.98-NODE-98-length-62988-cov-18.871196_pt1 | contig 62988 bp, 68 predicted proteins | sample MGYA00514215_ERZ779621 | MGnify/ENA primary metagenome ERZ779621 (study PRJEB29562, sample SAMEA4376715) | mouse gut metagenome | isolation source: Cecum | study: EMG produced TPA metagenomics assembly of the A DSS colitis mouse model was used to assess the...
TAAAATTCATCCGCGTTGTCTTTCAGGTTCTTAATCGTGGATAAGTCAATATATTTATCTGCACCATACTCCGTGGAAGTATCTGCCAGCATAGAATCCAATCCCTGGAATTCAGGATGTTCACCGTTTGACGTCGTAGTCGCGTCACCGTTGATCAGCGTATAATGGAACAAAGAGACGACAGCCTTGATATGTTCTTCAATCTGCCAGGCAAGGTTATCAAATTTACCCGCCGCTTTATTCAGTACTCTATCTAACTGAACAGCTCCGCCCATAATAGATAATGCTGCTTCGCACTCCTGCTTGGTTGCCGCAGATGCCGTATAAGACGCATACAGTTTTCTGAATTCCGCAGTTGCCGGAAGTACCTTCCTATAATATTTATATTTCATTGTTGACCCGCCGCCCGATGCGGATACACAGTCATCAAAAGGAATTTTCTGCAGAACTGCAGATTCTCTAAGGAAAATGTCAACAATCTTATCATATACCTTATCAGACATACCCTTTTTGATCTCTTCAAGTGTCATTACTGCCATTCTTTTTCACCTATTTAACCTTTCTTTACTCTGTAGATTTTTCATACTGCTGTTTCAGCGCCTCTGACAGATTCTTCGGTTCCTCAGCTCCGCCCCTGTCATCCCCTTTGGGGAGCTGACTCACCTCAACCTGTATACTCTTTTCTGATTCAAACTGCAGCGGGAACTGTGTTTTAAGAGCGGCAAGCTTATCGTCCATTCCCTTCACATTTCCGGACTCATCAAGTGAAAGGTCACCCTTCTCTTTTAATTTAAATGTTACATAATCCACATCTTTACACCCGGCAGAAAGAAGTGCAATCTTGACTGCAGAATCCGTTCTTTCCTGTTCTAACTGTTTCTGCAGGCTGGCAACTGTTGTTTCATATGTCGTAATCTTTCCCTGCAGTTCTTCGCTGCCGGCCGTATCCTTTTTAAGCTGTTCAATCAGGTCATTTGCCTCCTCCAGCTGCTGCGTCATACCCTCATGATCTGTTTTTAGCTTTCCATACCTCGTATCAAGATTCTCTTCACTCGCCGTGAATATCTTGTTCTGCTTCATACCAGATATGATTGCCTTGATCTGCTCATCTGACAGTCCCTGTGCTTTCAAAATTTCCTCCAATGGCATTCTTTTTTCCTCACCTTTCATACAATTTTTACGTGTTACGTCACGAATTTACTTGGCAGGTTTTTTACGTCACCCCTGACGAAAGGTATATAAAAAAGACGATCATTGACCGTCCTTTTTTACATAATTATATTCTTCTTATATTCGATACATCTTTGCCAGTAAACTCCCCGGCTCCGGAGTGAATTCATAAGATGAATCTCCTTCAAATTTAATTCCGCTTGCACATTCTTCTTCCTCATCATATGACATTGCATCTGGCGGTATTCCATCCGGAAACGCCTTGCAGCACTCTTTATGCTCTTTCTCGTTATAAAAATAATTCCTGCAAAACTCACACTTTGGCAATCTCAAACTCATTTCTCCCACCTTTCAAAATATGATTTGACTAATACTCTCGCTATCTGTGATACCTTCTCCTTATTTCTAACCCTGACAAATGCCTCTGCTAACGCCTCATTCCCGGAACCTGTATTATCTGCATATCCCGATATACCTTTTAAGGAATCGTATAACGTCTCTACCTGGGCATATTTGGCCAGATACCCATTATCTGTCTCACAATCCTGATACAGCATCACATGAGCCATTTCATGCGCAAGATAATCTTCCAGGGTTTTCCCTGCAAAATAGCCTGTCTCATACCGCTCCTTCATCTTCTTAATTATTTCACCAAAATCTGCGTTTTCATTGACAACCATGCTCATAACGCCGTCATGATATCCTACTACAAATATGTCTCCCCGTTCAGCTTTTTCTACAGAAATAGAATCCAGCTTAATATCATATTCCGCTTTCAATTTCATCAAGGCCGTTTCCAACTCGTCCTTCACATCTTCCGTCAGGCCCTTAATCCTGTAGACATCATCCGGAAACTGTGATTTCAATAACCGCTGTTTGACCTTCCTTTTAAATTCATCATAAGACTTTGCCCGGATTCTTACAAGCTCTTTTCTGTCTCCATGCCATTTTGTAATAAACTCCTCTTCACTCAGCCTCCATCTTGCCCTCTGATTCAGACAGCACCTGCAGTTGCAGTCTTCTGAGGGGTCACCGAACGCCCCTGGATACATTGCCTTTTTCCCTGCTGCCTCAAAGGGTTCTTCCAGTTCTCTGACCTGGTTATCCAATTCAATATGAGTAATCCTTGTTAACCCATCAAGTGTGGAACACCATTGCTTCACTACATCGGCGCCTTTTGATTTTGCCCTCTGCTGGCAATGATAAGCCGCTTCCTGACATACCCTGTGCCCTTCCGTCCTTGCTATGACAAGCGCACGGTAATATGCCTTAGGAAAAGGACTGTTCATTCCATCTGCTATATGTACTGCTATCTGATTCCAGCTTTCGCCCCTTGCAGTTCCCCTTGACAGTTCATCCCTGATAGCCACTTTTAACGTATCGACGTCTTCCCCCATCCTTCGATACAGACCGTGTGATATTTTCGAATCAACCTGCAGTGCACGGACCACCGCTTCCTGATCAATAGGGAATATCAATGGAATACCCTGCCCCTGCAGGTCATAAAGCGTTCCAAGAAATCCATCTTCGTATGACAACGTTAAGTAATCTGCGATTGTCATAAAAGAATTGCTATTCAGCGTATCTAAAATACCATTGATCTGATTCACCAGCGCTTCTTGGTACTGCTTTTGAAATACAATGCTCTGCAGATTTTCCATATCCGTCCTGCTTGAAAGTTCCCGAATCTTTTTCCCGCAGTCCTTTCTTGCCTGCAGATATACCTGCTTGAGCTGCATGATGACATGTTCTTCATTCGCTACCTGAACTTTCTGAATCTCAATCTGTCTCCTATTCATCCTGACCACCGCCTGCATCGTCAGGAACGATACCATCTAATGTCTGCTGTACTTGTACAATATCCCGTATTTCGTCCTTATGGAGTCTATCTTTGATATCTTCATAATCGATATCGAGTATTGCACATATTTCCTGTATTATGGTCTCATCATCAAGAATATTATTAACTTTCAGCATATTATCCAGCATCTGCCCTTGTGTCTGTGCATCTGTAAGCTCTATCTGCGCATTATCAACAGCGTTGGTGATAATCTCCCGAATAAATTTAATATATACATCCTTCATCTGATAATCCGTCCCGTCATTACGATTAATCTCATTGAGTACCACCCGGATTATCTTTCTTAAAAATTCTTTTAATCTAATTTCCAATTTATTGCATTTCAGATCAAGTAATGCATATCTTGAACGTATGACCACATTTGTAATGTTCCCGTCCCCTATCTGAGCTGAATTAAAACCCATTCCAAAACGGTAGATATTTTTTTCGTCCAATTCCAGCTTCGCCTGCCGCGCTTGGTATGGAATATCAACTGTTCTTATTTCCATACCGCCATTTTCTGATACACCTATGTGCTTTTTTACCTTGACGTTCTGTATCATCTCATCAAGGTCTCCTCCCTGGAAGCCAGACACAACATAGATTGCATCCGTGAAATCCTGCAGATTATTGGAAAGGCTGCACGCCATCAAGTCGTAATCATCGATCAAACCTTTTATTGGTTTTAATCCGCTAAACTGTTTTGAACCATTATCCAGTCTAAAGAACGGAATGAATCCAAAGTGTGAACCGAATCTTTCATTTTTTTCATTTACAGTCACAATGTGCGGTCTTGGATTCAGTTGCGCATCTTCATCCAGAACCACATCACCGTTATCCACCTGAACATAGTAATAAACTTGTTCCTTATCCCATACCTGTATTCTCTTGATAATCTTCTTGCCATTTTCAATCCTGTCAATATACCAATAAATCATATATGCAGTCTTATCATCTGTGTCTTTTTCTCTGACTTCTACTACCCCCATCGAATCTGCATACTGAAATCTAAGATGATTATCTTCCCCCTGATACGCAAACATATAGTCAAAGCCTTTAGATATACACCCAGTCAGCATTTCATACACCTCAGACCAAAATGCATCATCAAAATATATATCCAGCTTTTCCTGTAAAGCTGGGTCGTCAGACTTAATGAAGTTCCCTTCTCCCGAAAGCATGTACTGCACTTCCTGGTCAACCAATTCCGTAAAAAACGGATGTGAGATTTTGATGTTGCTCTTGTATAAATCCTCCTGCAGTTTTCCATCTGCATCAAAATAAAAAAGGCGTGAACCCATAATCTTGTGCTCACCCTCGTAATATTTTTGTCCCTGTCTGGCATGACGTTTCTTTTCCGAAGAATTATCATCTTCGATCAGACGCTTAATCTCACTGGTTTTTAACATGACATACCCCTCTATAGATTTCTAATATAACCACGTATCTGGTTCGTAAAATGCAAGAGCTAATGAATCCGCCGTATCGGGAGAACCGATACCACGTTTTTTCATGTCATCCTTGCTCTCTAACTGTATCTTCCCTTTGGATGTTATACGGTATTTCCTTACAGACAACTGCTTGATCATTTCTTCATCGTACGGAAGTTCAATCTCACACACCGGAATGCCAATATCATCAATTTTTCCCTGCACCGTATTAGAAAAATTGCTCTCAAGGAGCTCTTTTATCCGTCCCCAGATCTGACACCCGAGGTTAAGATAATACCCATCCGTAGCTGCTTCTCCATTGTTCACCGGAATTACTCTGTAAGGAAGCTTCTGCTCCCTGATCACTTCTTTGAGACGATCTGTCACTCCTCCGCCTACACCAGAATCGTCTACCTTGATGATACACCGCTGTAAATTAGCGAACCGCTTCATGTAGTCAGCACAGCACCTGATCACATTCCCAGAAGTTTCCATTGTGTCCTTCTTACTGAACTTTCTGAATTCAAAAGCTTTAACGCTTATCCTTGGTGTGATCACTGTTTTATCATCGCCAAATCGCGCTACATCCACCCCGACATGTAATGTATCAGACGCCGCAACATCCTCTGCTTTAATACGATTATTCTTAGAACATGCAAGTTCTACTGTCTCTAAAGATATAAAAGAATCAAGCGCCCCTTTAGGAAACCGCCCGTCTATCCTTACCCTGACAACATCCGAGTCCTTCCCATATTTTGATTCAAGCATCGCAATGTTATCTTTTGACGTCCTGGCCGAGTCTCTGCTTGAAACTGTATGCGTTTTGTATTTATCCCTGTCTTTATTAAATGCATCATAAAATACACCATCTATCCTATTGGGATTACCCATCAGTATAAGCTTATTATCTTCACCTGTCAGAGTTCCAAGTATCGCTTCCATGATAGGGTCTGCCACACCCGATGCTTCATCGACCACGATCAGCATATGGTCTTCATGAAATCCCTGCATATTCTCGGCCTTTGTTGCTGTCTTCGCCGTAGCAAACCACCGCTCCGAGTCACCTGTTACATAAACCTTTGTCTTGGTCCAGGTCAGAAGATTTTTTATCTTAGATGAATCCAGCCATTTTGAAATCTCTGCCCAAAGCACGTCATACAGCTGCTGCATCGTCGGCGCTGTTGCTATAACCTTGGAATATGGTCTGCATAATAGAAACCAAATAATAAGTCCCGCTTCCAACGCTGTCTTACCAACACCCTGACCGGACTTAACAGCTATTTTGCCATAAACGGCAACGTCCGCCGCAACTTCACTCTGCCAGCCATCACATTTTATACCAAGCATGTCTTCCAAAAAAGCTTCTGGATCATCATAATAAACTTCTAAAGCGTCAATCAATTCTTTCATCCGCTTTTTCCCTTCTCCGCTTGGCTATCTCAATGATTGCTGTTTTCCAATCCTGCGCCTGTTCCTTCGCTCCCTGCTTTGTTGAACCCTCCAACTCAAGATAATCCTTGACCATGCCGCGCAAAGAATCAATAGCCCTTGACTGCGCTTTCATAAAATTCGCCTGTTTATCCCATGCCTGTTGTACCTCCCATTTCTCGCCGATGACATTGCCATCTGTATGTCCCACTTTCGTTGTTGTTCTATCCTTAGCATCCTTTACATACATAATCTTTTGTGCTCTTATGATCGCAGCATACTGAATCTGAATGCTGTCCCATATCAAATCCAGCGGGGTTTTATCTTCCATATAATCAATGATATCAAGTGTTTCTTTTGGCAGATACTTTTGAAACAACCCATGCTTTACAGCATTGGCGTTTTTCTCGGGTGCTCCGCCCATATTTCCTACAGCATTTTTGTTATTTATGGGTGCACCCTTTTTCTTCTTTTGGGGTGCACCTTTTTTCGCCTTTGAGAGTGCACCCTTTTTCTCTTCTGACCAATGATATCTCTTTATCCATGATTTTAACGTATTTACTGGAATCTTATGTTTATTAGCGATATCTTCCTGTTTCATGCCGCTTAGATAATCGGCTCTGACCTCTTCCCTATCCGCTCCGCCCACCGATTATCACCGCCTTATTTGTGTTGTTTTGGGATACACAACGGTCATGCTGAACAACGCCCTATTTCTTATTAGTCAAATTATAAACGTAAAATTCCTACCCGGCTTCGTATTGAATTGGGTAGGAATTTTTTGTGATAATATCTAGCTTGTAATAGCCCATCTCTGCTGGACTCCCTAAGTATTATTATAATGGCGCATTTGGTGCATTTGGTGCAACTTTTAAAAATTTTTCAATTTTTCTAGCCACGGTGCTTTTATCCATGTTTACTTTCTTTGCAATCTGCCTCTGGGTCATATTGTCAATGTAGTACATCCTGAATATCCTCCTCGTCACACTGTCCGGTATCCTCTCTATAAAGTCCTCCACCTGACGGCACTCATCCTCAAGCTGTTCCTTTCGCTGGCGCCATTGGCTGTTTAAGCAATAAAACTTCTCTCTGTCCGTTCCTATAACAGTCTGTGGTCTGGGATAACCCGTCCTATAATCAAAGACAATACTGTTCCCGACTAAACTATCCTCCTCTCCGAGATGCTCTAACCTGTAGGCCAGTTCAACAATCTCTTCTTTCTTACTCCTGTATGCTTTCAAAGATTCTAAAGTCATTCCCGCACCTCCGATGATATTCGATTCAGTCAGTCATTCACCCAGCTTCATAAATACGACCCAACGTGTTTTTCCTCTTCTGTCTCCAAATAGTGGCTCCTGTCCGATTACTTTGAGAACCTCACTAAAACTTATCTGCTCCTCGTTCCACTTGAATACCAAGACTCCATAAGGTTTTAGCACTCTCATACACTCTGAAAATCCTTGTCTCAAATCCTCCCGCCATGTTTCGGAAAGTCGTCCGTATTTCTTAGCCAGCCATGAGTTCTCACCGACTTTTATCAGATGTGGTGGGTCAAAGACGACCAGGTAGAAAGTATCATCTCCAAACGGAATATCTCTAAAATCTCCGATGATGTCGGGATTAATGTCTAACTTTCTTTCATCACACAGTACTTCATGCGTGACCCTGTTATCCATGAAGATCGTATGTGGGTCATTCTTATCAAACCAGAACATCCTGCCTCCACAGCAGGCATCCAATATCTGTTTGTTCACATCTATTGCCTCCTCCGATGCTAATCTCCCATTAATTCAGGGGTTTCAAATATATTCCCCGTGACTTTTCCATATGACTCTATATCTCCTATAGGCATCGGCGGTAATCCCGGGGCTTCCGCATAAAATCCAACGCTGTCCATGTAGCATTTGTCAACTGGGCACCAAGCCTGATAAGTACCAAACCGAATTTTCATCCTAAGCCCATTAAAGTTCTCAATGATATCTCCCTCAAAGACCTCCTGACCGTTGCTATCCGGTTTCCCAGTTGACCTCAGAACGGTGTATGCTCTCTGTTCCGGCGTCCCCGGGAAGATCTCCCATGCCGGAAGATCCATAACTTTCTCCCATTTCATCATTCTTTTGTTTATAATATCCCATACTCTAAAATTCATCTCTGCTATATTTCCCATAACTGATCATCCCTTCTTCTGCAAGTTCTTGAGAAACCCTATAAGTTCCGTTTCTGAGTGTGTCGCATGACGGTATTTTTCGTCATAAACTTCTCCGTCCGTCACCTTATTCTTTGTAATCAAATGATAGAATATTTCATCTCGCACTTCCCTACTATAATAGGAATGTCTCTGCGGGTATTCTGCCACTACAAGCCTGCTACCTTCTGAAAAGTCAAATTTGTAATAATTCACATCGACGTTATCATCTCGATACCAGAATCCCCACGCTTTATAGTCACTGAGCCACTGCTTGCGCTGAGTATCATTTTTCAATAACGGAAGTTCCTGCTGCGTTTCTGCAGCGGCTTCTTCTTTCTCCCTTGCACCTTCCAATTCACAGACCATGTTCGCAAGGGCGCCTACCAGAAGCTTTTGTCTATGTACTGTCTGTTCCGGGATATCACCCAGATCCAGATATGCATTCAATAACCGATTTGCCTCTTCAAGCATATCCCGTAGCAGCCTCATCTCATCCACCAGCTCCTGGTCCGTCAAGTCCTGGGGCCGAGGGCCTGCATCATCTTCGCCATATCCTTCCTGTAATGGTGCCCGCTGGCATCTATATCCGCAGGTTTCCTGACAAGTCCTGCAGCATGGATCTGCCTCCCCACTTCCGGCCATATGCGGCGCCAGGTCATTATTTACAAATTGACATTTATCTTCGAGTTCCTCTTTCAGATTCACCAAAACGGCCATCGTTGTACACGGAAAAGGATTCCCTAACGGGGCTAACGCGCAGTATCTATCCTTCTGCCGTATATTACAGTCCTGCGCGCAGGAAAAACAGTTATGCCCATGCCCACATCCTTCAGTCGTCAAAAGGCTCCCCTCCGGATACTCTGTTTTTTCAAGTCCATATGCGGACTTTTCTGATTGCGACGTCGCAATCTCTACCATGCCTTTTTGTTCTGGTATATCGATTTCTCGGTATTCTCCATCCACTACTGCTTCATCCCTGGCCAGGCCTGTATCCTTCTGCCCCACTACCGGCTCTTCTTTCCAGCTGCTCCAATCCTGCATCTGTCCGCATTCTGGACATTCCATGGGCTGTCTGCCATCATCCAGCGGAGTCCCACATACCGCACAATATGCATCATCCATAAGCCCCCTGATATCCGGCTTCATCTTCACTGATCCTTGTCTTGCCTGGCGTTTGATCTCACGCACCTGCTTCACGGTCATACCTGGATTCACTTCTGCTTCCAGCTCCGGAGGCATGTTCAGCATCTCAACAAGCAGTCCCTGTGAATAGTCTACATACTTTTCATCAATGTCCCTGCTGTTACCACCGATGGAATATTTCTTGTTAATTCCTATAAAGCGGTTTGCAAGAGTATAATCCATATGCAGTTCATCACAAAGATACGAATCAAAGTCGGCATAATATACCCGATACAGTTTTTGCTCCATCATACGCCTTAATAGATGACCCAGGCGTACCACTTCTGCCGCCGACCTCCTCATTGATCGCACTATCTCCGTATTCAGCTCCGTATACTCTGCTTCTGCCATGATAGCTGCTCCTGCCGTGATAGCTGCTGTGGCTGCATCTTGTATCTCTTTCAGTTGTCTCCACGATCCAGGTTTGGGACACTCTTCCTGTGGGTGCCCCTTTCCATCTGTCTCATACCCAAGGATACATCCCTTAGGCTCCCCGCACATAGGATGCGCTCCCGTATCCGCTGCATAACATCCTTTACATTTCTTCTTCACCGTGTCATCCTCCTACGCTCTCACCTGAAAATATTTATCCACCCTCGCCTTAAGCGACTCCAAGAGAGCCGCCTGGCAGTCCCCTTTCGACTGCAGGGCACGCATCACATCCTCATCCACTGTCCCCGATGAGAGGAGATGATGGATATAGACTGTACGTTCCTGCCCCTGCCTATACAGCCTCGCATTGGCCTGCTGGTAGAGTTCCAGACTCCAGTTGAGTCCGAACCAGACCACGTCACTGCCACCTTCCTGCAGGTTCAGACCATATGCCACACTGGCCGGGTGGGCCAGCAGGATATCTATCTTCCCTGCGTTCCAGTCTGCGATATCCATACTGCCCTGCAGATCCCTGACTACCAGCCGGGTCTTCGAAAGCACTCTGTGGAGCCGTTCCAGGTCATGCTTGAAATTATAAAATACAAGGGCATGTTTCCCGTTAAGTTCTTCCACCAGTTCCATGAAGCCTTCCAGTTTGTTATCATGGATCTCCACCACCTCGCGGCTCTGTACCAACTCATCATAGACTACCGACTCCGTTGTATGATAGATCGCCCCATTTGCCAGCTGCAGGAGTTTCCCTGACAGGACTGCCGCGCTCCCGGCATCCAGGACCCCTTCCGGGAGTTCAAGGATCCTCTCGCGTTCCATCTCTTCATAGGCCTTCCTGGCTTTGGCATCCAGTTTTATGTACCTGACATTGTCTATCCGTTCCGGAAGGCTGAGATAATCTTTTGCTGACAGACTGATGCAGATGTCCCGGATAAGTTCCTGTATCTTCTCATCCGCTCCCGGCCTGGGCTCGTAGGAAAATATCGTGGTGGCGTTCCTTGATGCAGGGACAAAATAGTTATTACGGTACTCCGTCAATGTCCTGCCCAGGCGCTGCCCGCCGTCAAGGAGATACAGCTGTGCCCACAGGTCTGTCAGACCGTTCGGGGACGGGGTCCCGGTCAGTTCCACCAGGCGTCTGATATGCCTGCGGATGTTCTTTAAGCTCTTGAACCGCTTGGCCTGGTGGCTCTTGAAGCTGCTGGATTCATCGATGACCACCATGTCAAAAGGCCAGTCGTTCCGGTAATAGTCCACCAGCCAGGGGACATTCTCCCGGTTGATGACAAAGACATTCCCCGGACTGTTCAGCGCCCTGATGCGCTTATCCTTTGACCCAAGCACCGGCCGGACCTTGAGGAGCCGCAGATGGTCCCACTTGTCCTGCTCCCTGGTCCAGGTATCCTCCGCCACTTTCTTTGGTGCGATCACCAGGCATCTGCTGACCAGGAACCGGTTAAACACCAGGTCACAGACTGCCGTCAGGGTGATGACCGTCTTGCCGAGCCCCATATCCAGAAACAGGGCAAGGGCTTCATCCTGGATGATGCGGGTGATACAGTAACGCTGGTAATCGTGGGGTATGAACTTCACAGGACCACCCCCGTTTTCCCGCCCGGCGCACGGTTGATCATCTCCAGGAACAGACTGTCCCCTGCGTGTACCGCCGGAGTCTGCTCCGCCATCTCGGAAAGGACCGCCTCCGCCCGCTCCATGCAGTCCACCACAGCTGTATAACATCCAAGGCGCTCCAGTTGTGCCAGCTGGAACTGCTGCTGTTTTCCGGGTACTCCGCCCGGGCGTTTCAGCTCGATGAACCCTATCCTGCCGCCGGGCAGTACCACGATCCGGTCAGGCACGCCGCTACAGCCCGGTGATACGAACTTATACGCCTTTCCGCCCGCCCGTGATACCAGACTGCAGAATCTCTTCTCAAGTGCACTCTCTTTCATCCCTGTCCTCCTGTCCCTGCAACATTCCTCGCGCACGTACGCGTGTATGTACTTATACGCATTCAGGGGTATCAAGGGTACATATACCCCTTATTTCCCTTGTATTTATCATTTCATATAGAAAAATGTTTACGTGTTTATAAATACCATTTTGCCCAGTGTTCATCAGCCTTTGCGCGTAAACATTAGGATGTTGCGCCCTGTTTGCATGTTTACAGCCCCCTGTAAACATTTTCTGCCCGGCCCCTTTTGTTTACGCCCTGGATGTTGCCCTTATGAATCCCCTCTGAGACCCGTATTCACCTCCGAACCGGACCGCACTCCTCTGCCGCTCCCAGCCTGGCAGCCTCTCCAGGATGCTGTTGATCTCTTTAGAGTCCGACTTCTTCATACGGGTATAGCCAGGCATCTTAAAGCACTCGTTCCATATCTCCCAGGCGCATATCCGGTCACGGTACATCAGCTGGCTCTCGTCTGCCTGTTTCTGGTCGAATCCGGAATCCAGCCAGCTGCGCCGCCCGTACATGTCCCTCGTATACCAGTCCCTGGGCACTTTCCTGTCAAGGAACTCTATGATCGCTCCCTCCGAATAGGAAGACTCCATGTGCTCCTCTCTCGCGAGCTCCGCTATCCGCTCCGCCTCGTCTGACAGTATCAGCGGTTCGCCCAGCCGGTACAGCGCCACGGCCTCCGCCCATATCTGAGAGACCTCAGACGGCAGGTCCCTCCATACGTCTTTCTTACGCCCCCTGCCTTCCAGGTTCACCGGCCAGAAGCGCCTGTTACCTGTAAAGTCCTTTAGATACTCCGCTTCGTTGGTGGTCCCTACGACGATGCACTGCCGCAGGTACTTCTCCGTCCTCCGGCCGTATGCCGCCCGGTAGATATCATCGCACTTACTCAAAAACTGCTTCACCGTGTTCATCTCAGATCTGGACATGCCTGTCAGTTCGCCTGCCTCTATAATCCAGTAGCCCTGCAACAGTTCCGCCGCATCCTTTCCCTCAAAGGTACAGAGAGAGTCCGAATACCAGTCCAGACCCAGGAACCGGAAAAAGGTGCTCTTACACAGCCCCTGCTTTCCTCCCAGGATCAGCATCGTATCAAACTTGACCCCCGGAGAGAATATCCGGGCCACGGCCCCCACCAGGGTCTTCCTTATGGCTTCCCTGACATAGACATTGTCGTCTGCATCAAAATAATCCATCAGCAATGTATCCACCCGCGGAATGCCGTCCCATGCCTGGGCCGACAGATAGTCCCGCAGTTTATGTACTCTGTGGTTCAACGCATGTACGGCAAATCCATCCCTTATCTTCGCCTCTCCGGTTATCTTATAGACCGCCTCCATATAACCGCGCAGCCCCGAATCGTCCGCATCCGTCCACTGCCTCACACCGCAGGCCTGCCCCTTTGGCTCCCAGGGGAGCGGCGGCACTGCCATCGGTCTGCCTGCCATCTCGTCATGATATATCCTGCCTTTCAGCCTCGGGTCATGTTCCAGGACCACCTGGACATTCTGCACGGTATTGAGCGGTTCTCCCGTCTTCGGATGCGTCTGCAGTCTCAATACCCAGCCGGCATCCTCCGCATCCTGCCCTGCGGGCGGCGCATCAGAAAAACTCTGTACTGCGGCCTCATACCGCTCCCTGGCCATCATCTCTGCTATCGCTGGTATCCCGGACGCAAATTCGCACATCTTCCTAAAAGAGGGAAGGCTGGCCGCAGGGGTATCCGGTTTTGCCTCATCGTCCTCCTCGCCGAACAGATGCAGCCTGACCATATCGAAAGCGTTTACCAGCCGGCCGGAACAAGGGTCCGTGGCATGATGGCTGTACAGGAACCTCCCGTCTTCATACAGGACCGCGCCTCCCACAGTACTCCCTTCGACAAAGGTGTAACGCCCGGGATCCGCACAAGGCTCATAGGTTCCCGGGATGAACTGCATCATCGCCTCTTCTATGGAGAAGCTCTTACAGAAAGCGCCGACGATGCCCTTTTTTTCTAACGGATCGCCCTGCTTTTTCGCTGACCTGTCCCGTATCCTGGCTGCACCGGGCACTTCCGGCCACTCGGATACATCCCTCCAGTCCCGGTAACATCCCAGCATCCCTTCTTTGGAGAGAAAAGGCTTGTCTTCATATATAAAAATGTACTCGCTGTCCTTACTGCAGCTCGGCCAGTACATGAGCCTCACCGGCTCAAAGGTGGTCGGGTCAAATATCCGCATCCCGATAAAACCGGCCGCCTTACGTGCGATAGGCTCGTATTCATCGGCCGAACAAGGGCTGTCTAAGGGGATGACGATACGCAGCCGGGGAGCGGCGCCCTCATGCTTCCTGGTGGAATATACTGCATAGGCACATCCCAAGGCTGACACTGTGTTCAATACCTTCTGGGTGCCGCCCGGTTCTATCGTGTCAGCATCCAATGTGATCAGATACCGTTCCCCGGCGTTCTCGTTCTTCCGGCGCTGGCCGTTAAGGACGCCTCCCACATAGCCTCCCACATCTTTCAGACTGTCCTGCTCCGGCCTTGGAAGGGCTTTGTACTGCTCGAAGCTCTCCTGGGTCCTCACCGGACGAGATAATCTCTGCAGGAAATCTGACCAGTACATCTCCTGTCCATTCCAGACAGCGGCCCTCCTGCTGGTCCCTGTAGTGATCTTGATGATCTTGTCATTCTGCATGGCGCCCCTCTAATCTTTCTTATAATAATGGGATTCAAAACCGTCCGCATCAAGCGGCAGTCCCGCGGCCCACTCCGGAAGCCGGCACATGATGCCGACGGCCTCTTCCAGGGTCCTTCCGGAATCTTCCGGCACTTCCATGATCACCTCATCATGGATGTGGAAATCGATCTGAAACCCTTCTCTGTACAGGTTCATCAGAGAGCTGGCCAGAAGGTCCCTGGCTGCCGCCTGCACGATGTTCTCCGTCAGTTTCCCGCCGTAAGTAGATACCGCCGCCCACTTCTTAGTCTTCTGATCGACGCCCCGGAAATGGACTGCATCCCGCCCGCGGTCGTTCAGCCTTATCTCCGGCTTATAATAATAGAGATTCCTCCCGCTGGGCAGTGTGATGATCAGATAATCCTCATCCCTGCTGAAAGCAATGCCGCAGGGCATATATCCCGTTGTCCCGTGCCGCACCGTATCCAGGGCGTACTGTTCCACGGCTTTCCAGAAGGCCGCGATACGCTGGTTGCTCCCCCGCCACCGCCTTACGATATCCGGCAGCTCCTCTTCGGAGAGTCCCATGTTCAAGGCACCCATGGACACCAGCGAACCCTTCCCGCCCTGGTATCCTAATGCCAGCTCCGCGATCTTTCCCTTGCCCCGCAGGGCATACTCAGGATTTCCTTTCCTGATCAGGTCCATGTCTACGCCGAACATCGCAGAGGCAGATGCCTCATAGATCTTACCGTGGGTCCGGAAGACATCCAGCCTCCACTGTTCTCCTGCCAGCCATGAGAGCACTCTTGCCTCTATGGCGGAGAAATCGGCCACCAGGAACTTATTGCCGGGGCCTGGTATGAATGCAGTCCGTATCAGCTGGGAGAGGGTATCGGGCACGTTCCCATAGACCGCCCTGACGGCGTCAGTCTGCCCTTTCTTTACCAGCTCCCTTGCTGTATCCAGCGTGCCGAGGTAGTTCCTCGGCAGGTTCTGCACCTGCACCAGCCTCCCGGACCATCTGCCCGTCCGGCTGGCCCCGTAGAACTGTAACAGCCCCCGTATCCTCCCGTCTTCGCACATACAGGTCTTCATGGCTTCATATTTCTTCACAGAAGTCTTGCCCAGCTCCCTGCGTATCCGCAGGACCTCTTTTATAAGTTCGTCCCCGGATTTGTCCGCCAGTACTTCCGCCACAGTCTGTTTCTTTAGGTCCTCCAGTTCAAGCCCTGAGTTTTCCTGTATCCAGCGCTTTAACTGTGCCACACTGTTAGGGTTTTCAAGACCGGTGATCTTCTTAGCCCTGCCGGACAGTTCCCCCTTTATCTGGTCTGATATCTCCAGGGCGCCCGTGATCAGCTCCCGGTCCATGGACACGCCGTTAAGATTGATATACTGGTCCAGCACCCAGTTGAAATGTTCCGTTTCCGGGAAGGGGTGCCGTTCCAGTATCTTATGTATCTCCATCTCCGTCTCCACGTCCCGGATGCAGTAGGCCTTGAACAGGTCCCACTTCTGCCGGTCGTGGTACCACCGGTTCCTCGTCCGGCCATAGTTATTCTTCGTAGGAGCACAGGGCACGCAGAAATACTTGATGAGCTGCTTTCCTGCCGCCATCTTCTGACGGTTCTCCGGCAGTCCCAGCGCCTTTCCAAGCTGCCCCAGCTGCCCCGGAAGGCCGCAGTAGTATGCGTGCACCATAGTACAGTGCCATTGGTATATCTGTGTTGGAAAATATCTCATTAAACAATTTATCTCAAAGGCCGCGTTGTGGGCCGTTTTTTTCACATCCGGATTGTTCAGGTCCCGCACGATTTCTGCGGGTATCTGTTCGCCTGCCGCCATGTCGATGATGCGGACTGGCGCATAGTCATAAGAATAAGCAAAGAGCATGATCTCAAAGGCCGGGGACTGTACATATCTGTACAGCCCGGCTTTGGTGATATCGATATCTGAATAAGTCTCAAGGTCTATATGCAGGGTCCTCATTGTAATCCCATCACTCCTCCTGTGAGCATCGGTCTGCCGGTGATCGGGTCGATCTGCTGTGCCGGCTGCTGTGGATAGGCCGTCTGCGCGGATGCCTGCGGGTAACCCGTCTGCACCGCCATCTGCGGCGGATAAGCTGTCTGTACTGGTGCCTGCGGATAGGGCGCGGCTCCCGGCTGTGCGTATCCTCCCTGTACCGGCACCTGCGCCTGGTACTGCACCGGCTGTCCTGCCGGCTGGAACTGTCCGGCAGCCGTGCCGTAAGTATTGATGCCGCCAAAAGCTTCTTCTGCAGACACTCTGGCTGTCAGCGGCTCACCTTCCTCAATCTTCTGTACCGCGTTCAGCCCGCAGCCGATACCCTTGTTCCCATTCGTATTGTAGGCGAAGAAATTGATGTTCGCCCTGATATAACAGCCGCTGTATACTTCCGCCGGATTGATGACGTTCTGCATATCCAGCCCGACGATGACAGGCTGCATCTTTGCAGACGCCGTCATGACCAGATGCCCTTTACACTCTTCCCCAAAATATTCCCCGGACGGCCTCACCCCGTCGCCGTCATAGAGCGGCGTCTTACACATGGGCGGCACATTCCCGCCGAATACTCTCTGGGCGCCTTCCTGCTTGGCTTTCTCTATCTCGGCATAGATGCTGTTGATCGTAGCCGTATCGTTCTTGGGTATCAGCAGCGTCACTGAATACTTCGCTTCTCCCCCGCCCTGCGGTGCTTTAGGCTGAAAGATGCTGACATAGCTCGCCCTGACTTTTCCTGTTGTGATCGCCATCCTATTTTCCTCCTTTATCTACATAAGCATTGTCTCCGCCGAAAGCTTCCTGCGCCGATACTCTCTGTACGGCCATAGCCGGCCTCTTGTCATCCTCAGGCGCAAGAGCAGGCCTGCCCTGGGGCTTCACGATATACTTTGACAGGATAGCCTGCCTGTGTTCCTTGCTGAGTGTCTTCTCCAGTTCTCCGAGGGCTATAGGCCTGCGTTCGTATAGAACAGCCTCCTCGTATCCTGCCTCCATCAGTTCCGCAAAAGCCGCATCCGCATCGGAGAGCTTCCGGTTGCTCCGTCCTTCCACGATCTTCCATCCGGGGACGCCTCCCCCTGATACGATCTCATTCAGAGCGGCCTCCTCGAGTTTCTGCACCCAGTCTTTTAGGAACATCGCCTTCTTTAAGAGTCCGCCTGTCTCTTCCCAGGAAAGGAGCGGCGGCAGTCTCTTCCTGTTCTCCTGCTCATCCCACGCTTCCCTGATAAGACTCATGTTCTTCTCTGCTGTGGCCCGGCATCTCCCGTATGCCTTACAGAAGCCTGCCCTGCAGTAATTTTCAGTATCCCCGTTACAGTAATCTGCCGGTCTGAAATCCCCTTCTCCTTTAAATGCCTGCTCCGCCGCCGGCTTTACCACAAACTCACCCCAGGAGCGTATCTCCTCTAAAGTTGTTGTCCATGAAGAATCATTCGGTATCCTGGGCTGGACGATATGCAGATGCACATCTTCTATCGGGAAGAGCATACCGAACTCATGATAGGCCCCAAGGGCATACAGCGCCAGCTGATAATTGCCCTCTGCTTTTACCGGAACGCCCTTGCCATACTTAAAGTCAATGATATGCAGGTCCTTTCCATAGATAATGATGCAGTCCCCTGTACCGAATCCCTCAGGCGCCCAGGGGCTGTAATCCAGTCTCTTCTCAATGGCTATAAAGGGTGCTGCCGGAAAGCTGAAAGCGATGTTCGACACATAATCAACATACTCATCCGCAAACCCTTCCATCTCCGCGGCATAGGATTCATCCTGCTGTAACTTTTTCAGCCGGCTCTTATAAGTCCTGTCCGTCATGTTCTTATCTGTGAACAGCTTCTGCAGTTTCAACTCGCATATGGCATGGGCAAGAGTCCCTTCCTTTGCATACGGGGATTCCTCCTCCGGCAGGCTGTCTTCCAGCCTGGCCGACGGCGGACAGTGTATCCATTTCTTTGCACTGGATGCCGATAACAGGGCGTGTGCCCTCTCTGCTTTTTTTCCCATCAGATCTGTGCACCTGCCTCTCTGAGCGCGGTGGCAAACTCTCCATACCGCTCTTTAGGAAGCTCTGTCATCGCCTGGATGCCGAACCGCTGCAGGATGCCCATCACCTGCGGCATCTTTCCCATGCCGGCCAGACCTGCCGCAGCCACCTGCAGCTGTTCTATCGTATACTCCTGCACTGCCGCCGTAGTCGGTACGCTCATACCCGCGGCCGGCGCCGCTGGCTGCTGCATGTTCATGCCTGCCGGCACAGATGCTGGCGGCATGGGCTGCTGTCCATAACTCTGCGGGACTGCCGGGGATACCGGCGCCTGCACGGGTGCTGTGCACGCCGCCTGGAACGTCTCCGGCATCGGTGCGGATACCGGTGCCTGCTGTCCTCCCGGTATGCCCGCCAATGCTCTTACTGCCTCTGTCAGCTCTTTGAGCCCCTTTACCTCGATATTGATCTTAAATTCGTTCATCATGCCTCTCCTCCTTCTTTGATAGTGGTCTTATGGTCATCTTCCTTCCGGCCCGGCTGGACTCCGCCGCCGGCCTCATCCCTGCAGTCACATGTCTCACCCGGATCCAAATGTGCGCCGCAGTACGGGCATGTCTTATATCCCATAGCCGTCCTCCTTTCCTATTACACCTGGCTGATCTGCGTTCCGGCGCTCCTGGCCGCCGGCCCTGCTCCCCTCCCGCGCTTTATCTGCCATTATGATATGCCAAAAAAGCTGCACTATTTGCCGTTCTCCCTTTCCAATTCTGCGGATATCATCAAGATCCTGTCAGCGTACTCTGAGATATCTTCCGTGCCGCACTCCACGCCCTCTGCCCTGTGGTCGCCGTTGTATCTCATCAGCACAATACTGATATCTTCATACTGCTGTGATAACTCATACAGGTAATCGACCCCTGTCAGCATGTTCTCCCGGATGTCGTACAGGTCCGTGACTCCCAGCCTCTCCATCCGTTCCTCATGCCATGCCGGATTCACCTGCATCATCCCGATGCACCCGCCGTTTTCTGCCCCTGGATCAAAGCTGCTCTCTTTAAAACATACGGCCTGTATCAATTCCGGACAGAAGCCGTACCGTTCTCCTAACTCCACAGACACCTGCCTGACATCCTCCGGCACCTGTACCGGTGCCGCCCGCGCCGTCATGCCAAATGTAAGCAGCATCACTGCCGGCAGCAATAGGCTCTTCCTTTTCATAGCTGTCTCCCTCCTGTTTCAGCAGGCTTGTCCACCTTGAGACCGCTTAGGCGGTCCCCTCTTTTGTTTTAGGCGTGACAGTCACACTGACTACTTCCATACCGAGTTGATCTGCGTACAGTCTCAGTAACTGCTTCTTCATAAAGTCAGCCCGCTCATCGGTTACTTCCATATCAAATTTCTGACCTTCCATACACTTCTCCTCCGTTTGGTCTTCCACTAAACCATATGCCGTACCGGTTGTACAACTTGCCTGGGTGTTTCCCTTATCCTTCTTGATATTCCTCACCGTCACACAGGCACTCCTGCATGGATATCTCATCATCGCCCATATCCGGGAAATGTATATGGCGATGTATGCATGTCGAACAGTCATAATAGCTATCACCCATGTTATCCTCCTTTGAGTTTGAACAATCCTACGTATGTGGTATAATCTCTTTACAGGCTGTTCGCACCAGCCTAATACCAAGAAAGGAGAAAATATACCAATGAATGAACAAATACCTTGGACTTTCAAAACCTGGATCGTATGCTTTAAGGGCGTTGACCTCCCCATCGGTGATCTGGCAAATGATATCGCCAAAGATGAGGATTTTCCCGATGAGGATTATTTCCAAGAAATCTGGGACCACATTTCTTCAAAATGTAAAGCAAATTCCGACATCTTGGAAACATTCGCCCTCGCTTGGAGCTATTATTTAGCTTCCAAAGATCCTTCGCGCCCGACTCCAACTAATACATAGCGCGTGCTGTAAGGCTCACGTACTAATGCGAACCTACCGGTGGACTCCAGGTTCTTATTGATAGCCTGGAGTTCCTTCCTGATCTCCACCAGTTCTCTGTAAATCTTCTTTAACATCTCTTCTCACCTCTCTTTATGCCATTTTGTTTGAACAGTAACCTTTTAAGTTACTTCTTGAGCAAAAAAAATTTCCATAGGATTCTCTATATTCAGCTCGTTAATCATGATTTGAATTTCATCGCTTCCAAATACACCTTTTTGCATACGCAGATAAAATGTTTTTGGTGTTACTCCGATCATTTTTGCAATATCTGTCTGCGTCTTTTTATTCTTTGCAAAAATTCCACGTAGTTCATCCGTATTAACCAACTTTCATTCCTCCTTCCCAGTTTGTAACTTATCAAGTTACTTTCATCATAATTACTCTTTAGTAACTTGTCAAGATATTTTTTTCTTGACTTGTAACTTTTTTGTGCTATACTTTAAATACAATGGAGGAAGGAACATGACAGTAGGAGAACGAATAAAAAAAGAACGAGAGAGAGCCAACATCTTTCAGACAGAATTAGCCCAGAGAATTGGCGTTTCCAAACAAACCTTATATAAATATGAAACAAATATTATTACAAACATTCCTTCTGATATCATAGAAAGAACGGCAAACGTTTTAAACTGTTCCCCTGCATATCTGATGGGTTGGAATGACGAAGAACCCTCAAAAATCATCCAATACTACAACCAACTCAATGATATCGGAAAGCATGAAGCCGAAAAGCGTGTAGAGGAACTGACTTATCTCCCTCAGTACACAGCGCTTGACATCAAAGCCGCACACAACGACTACCTAGACGAACCTGGTGAACTGGAAAAGATGAGGGAAGACCTCGCGAACCTCAAAAGGCCGGATGCTGGTAGATAGAATATATTGTAGCTTGAAAATATGATATGCTTACTAAGGGAACCGAAGGGGCGATATGCCAGCCGCTGAGTTTTATGAAATGGGCTGGTGCCAATGGTTACATATACGGATTTAATCCAATTTGTAATTATGCTTTGCGCTGTAGTAACACTTGTTATCTACATCACACGCAAAAAATAACGCCCTCGTCCTGGCAAGGTAGGCGCTACTTTTTGTAGTAACTTAATCGCCAGAACAGGAAGACTTAACCTTCCTTATCGGCTGTCCTGCTAGACATATTATATCCGATATCCGTGATTTATGCAATAAAATATAAGATACCCGAGGTAATCAAATTGAAATACGAAGAATTACTCGAAGAGAGTACGATAAACGACGTTTATGTGATAGAAAACGCAGATTTTAGATCAAAAGCTGACGGTCTTATCAACGGCAATGTCATCGGAATAAACAGAAACATCCGTACATTTCGTCAGCGTACATGTGTATTAGCCGAAGAGCTCGGCCACTACCACACCACTGTAGGTGACATCATTGTCCAGGCTACCAATGCAGAGCGGCGCCAAGAACTCAGGGCGCGTGGATGGGCGTACAACCGCCTGATCGGACTGACCGGGATTATAGATTCCTATAAGCGTGGGTGCAGTTCGCTCAATGACACTGCGGAATATTTAGACGTGACAGAAGAGTTCCTTATGGAAGCGATACAATACTATAGGAGCAAATATGGTCATTTTGCCACGATTGACAACTATGTCATCTATTTCGAACCGGCCCTTGGCGTATTTGAATTAGTATAAAAGTCTAAAGAGCAGAGTTAAATATCATCAATGATCTATTTTTTGCTATTATGCTTACTATTTGAACCCGCTATGTTCCTGCCGCGCTATGAATAACGAAAGAGATTATAATAAAAATGAAAAAGACAAATCGTATACTTCACTGGCTAACACTGTTTGTAGCATCCATTGGCGTCTGTGCTTTTTTGTCAGTCTGTTTTATATTAATTTACCCTAAAATTTTTCAAGGTAATTCCCCGAAGGAAAAAGGTGTTTCATCACCGGTTGCCATTGGCGAAACACATATCGGTGATAGTATTATTGCTCTTGAAAAATCTAATACTATGCCAGAGGCAGACGAGCCGGAAAATGTTCTTTCAGATACGCATACTGGCAAAACAATAGAGTCTGCCCAAGATAAGAATATGAACGAAGACTGGAAATCCGAAGAACAGGATATTGCCAAATCATCTGTAAGTGAAGATGCCGGGACACACGCAGTTCCAGATGAAAATGCTGTTGATGCGACGCAACCCAATTCAGAATATCAAATGACTGCTGAATCCCCGGAAGAATCGTCCGAAGAAATAGCCTATATTCCGGAACCCCCTTATCAGGATAACACAGTAGAACCTGCTGTGAAACCCGCGGGCGCCTCCGAAAATAATTATAATACTTATGACAACGAAGCTCAGCAACAGGTAGATGATTTATATGTATTGAATACCAGCAGTATGAAAATACATCATAAAACCTGTAACGGTGTCAAAAAAATAGCGCCACAAAATTATTCCACTTCAAATGCTTCTATCGAGGAATTGATTGAACAAGGATATTCTCGCTGCGGCATCTGTTTTAAGTAGCCGGGAAAGAAAATATGATAAAACTGCACAAGCATCATAAACCTTTGACAACATAATATGCTTACCTGGGCAGCTGGAAGGGCGTGCGGCCATTCCGTTCCGAGTCTTGCGGAAAGGTGTGGTGCTTATGAATCAAACGTCATAGAATATAGGAGGGGAAAATAAAAATGGAAAAAAAGCAAGCAGCCAGAATTGAAAAGCGCTCAATATTATTGCCCATAAATATCACCTTTAGTGATCGAGTAGTTGAATCTAAAAACAACCAGCAGTAAGCGTACCACAACGTCTTGATTTACTAATCCCAAGACGTTGTTTTTACTATTGCTGCATTCTTCAATATACAGGAGGCCAATCATGAACAAAGTCAAACGCTGCGCCATCTACATTCGAGTCAGCACCGAAGAACAACACCTCAACGGTCTCTCCCTTCCCGCCCAGCGCAAGGCCCTCACAGAATACGCAGAGGCAAACGGCTATACCGTCATAGGCTGTTATGCGGACGAAGGCATATCTGCCAGGAAGCCCATGAAGCACCGCAAGGGCTTACTCCGGCTCTTAGAAGACGTGAAGCAGGATAAGCTCGACATGATCCTGGTCACCAAGCTGGACCGGTGGTTCCGCAACATCAAAGACTACAATATCACGGAGGAGATCTTACAGGCCCATCACTGCTATTGGAAGACCATCTATGAAAACTACGACTCTTCCACCGCTAACGGCCAGATGGTCATTAACATCATGCTCTCCGTGAACCAGGCCGAATGTGACCGTACCTCGGAGCGTATCAAAGCAGTCCTGGACTATAAGCGCTCTATCGGAGAAGTCACCAGCGGCATGTGCGCCTGCTATGGCTACAAGGTGGTAGACAACCGGCTGGTGAAGGATGACGCCGTATCTGACATCATAGAAGATGCCTACGACCATTACCGCTCCTGCTACTCCATCAGGAGCACCCTGCACTTTCTGGAAGAGAAATATGGTGACAGGGCGCCTTCCTGTAATAAGGTTGACCGTCTCTTTAAGAATGAGACTTATGCCGGCCGGGATAAAGAGAATCTGCATTACTGTGAGCCTTACATTACCTGGGAGGAACTGCAGAAGTTCCGGCAGATCACTTCCACAAAGGTGTACACGGCCGGACACTACGACCCTTACATATTTTCTTCCCTGATCAAGTGCCCCTGGTGCGGCAATCATTATACCGGCTACCGCAAAAAGCGCCCGTTGAAAGACGGCGGAGAGAGCATCTACATAAAATACCGCTGTGGTAACAAGTTCGGACGGCACAGCTGTGCCCATTTCACGGAGCACAAGATAGAAGAATACATGCTTACACATGTTTCCTCTAAGCTGCAGGAAGAGATCACCCGTATCAATCTTAAGAATAAGGAGAAGCGCAGGCACCACGACACGGAAGCTCTGCAAAAAGAACTGGACCGGCTGAACATCCTCTTTCAAAAAGGACGCATCAGTGAGAGTTATTATGATGAACAATATGAGCTGCTTGACCAAAAACTAAAAGAATGTACTGAGACCGATCATATAGTGCCCTTAAGCTCCTACGACAGCCTTCTGGCCACCTTTAGCGGGGACTGGCAGGAAATATACCTGAAGCTGGATAAAGCCCACAAACAGGCCTTCTGGAAGAGTACGATCAAAAGCATTGAAATAGACCGTGATACGCACAAAATAAGCGGTTTTAATTTTCTGATGTAATTGGAGTAGTAAAAAGCGTATACTGTAGAATTCGAACCCCACGCCACCTCCCTGGAAGAAAAGGGCGACGGCTATGTAGTAGCCTCCCTGGGCAAGGACTCCGGCTATGTACCCTACACAGCCTTCTCCGCCAAGAAGAGCTACTTGGAAAAGAATCCCGCCGTAATCGAAGCCTTTACCAGAGCCTTACAAAAAGGCATGGATTATGTCCAGACCCACACGCCCGCAGAGATTGCCAAAGTAATCTCGCCGCAGTTTGAAGAAACTGAGCTTTCCACCATAGAGACCATAGTAGGCCGCTATGCCGCCCAGGATACCTGGAAAGCAGATCTGATCTTTGAGGAAGACAGCTTTACCCTCTTACAGAATATCCTGGAAGAAGCGGGCGAACTGGATTCCCGCGTTCCCTACGCCGACCTGGTAGATACCTCCTTTGCCGAAAAGGCGGCCGAATAGAAACTTTCCTAAAAAGCAGATAACGCCTGGCATCTTATTGTGTCAGGCGTTATCTGTTTTATGTTATGTAAACTATTCCGGCCTTACATACCGCTCTGCTCTTTGAAAAGTTCCCGCAACGCATCCACCACATCCTGATATTCCGTCAGCAATGCCTCCACATTCTGTTCAATCTTGTCATAATCCTGCTCTCTTGTCGCAAATTCCTGCACCTTGGCCGCCTCAGAGAGATGATTTGCTCCGATAGAGCGCATGGCATTTTTCAGTCCGTGTACCTCCACCAAGTATCTTTCATAATCCTTTTCTTCATAAAGACTTCTGAGCAGGGGAATCTTCTCCTCCCCTTCCTCCATGGCTTCCTGCAGAACTTCCAAATAAAGTTCCTCATCCCCGGCGCACATTGCGATGCCTTCCTTCACATCGAAGCCTCTATCTGCCAAATCATACATCGTTCCTATCTGTCCCATCTAATCCTCCATGCCTGAATGGTCTTCTTCCCGTTTATCCTGTGCCTTAGTCTTTTTGCGCTCTTTTCCGTCCTTGCCTGTCACGAATCCATCTATTATCTTCTCAATCAAAAGTGTTTTCACATACACATCAAAGCTCAGCATACAGATAAAAGAAAAAATCCGCAAAAACTCCTGGGAATCCTCCGGTGCGTCTGCAAATGTCTTCTGAGCGGTCCTGAACTTTTCCTCAAGATCGGTCTTCATCACTGCCGTCTGTTCCCGCTCTAAACCAAATACTTCTTCATAGACCGAGGAAAGGTTGAATGGTTCTCCATTACAAAAAAACTGATTCTTTATCGGCCTGAGAAGTTCCTGAATATCGCTTATGGACAAAATCCCCTTATAGTAATAGATAAAGATCAGCAAAAGCACATGATCTTTGGAATACTTCTTCTTAACCGGCGGTGGAAGCAGATCATTCTTGGCATAATTGTTGATCATGGTTTTCGTGAGAATTTTATCATTCTGCGGATTCCTTGCCGAATTTTTCAGATGCGTGTCCATAAAAGTCGTCACCTGGTCCATATAAAGTTCTATGTCCGGAATGTCTTCCGCTTTAATGTGTTCAATCCTGTCTAAACTTTCTACTATACTGTTCAACAGGTCTTCCATGTTGATTGTCATTTTTTTCCTCATTTCTGTCCTGCAGTCAGGTTATACTTATACCCTATTATATAGTTTTTATTACTACATGACAAGTATTTTCTTGTTTACAAAACAGATGGCCCATGGTATATTGATATATAACGGCTGTGAAGTTTTAACGTATGAAAGTTATATTCTCTAACCGGTAAGCCAGATGGCTCTTCACATATTGCATCAAAAATAGAGAGGTGTTTTTATGAATAAAAAGATTAAAAATGAAGCGGTAGACCATCTGTTTCAGGCAATCCTCTGCCTGGAATCCGTGGAAGAATGTTATAATTTCTTTGAAGATCTGTGTACGGTCAACGAACTGCTTTCGCTGTCCCAGCGCTTTGAGGTTGCTTCCATGTTAAAATCGCACAAAACATATCTTGAAATTGCCGACAAGACCGGCGCTTCTACCGCCACCATCAGTCGTGTCAATCGTTCTCTCAATTACGGAAATGACGGATATGACTTAATATTTGATCGTCTACCCCAAAAATGAAGTTATTTCCAAAGGAAATAACTTCGCACATTCGTATTCACAAGCCGTTCTCCTTACCCCTTTTCTTCGAAAACGCATCATCTGTCAAACAGCTAGCCGTCAATATTGAATAATTCCATGGGCTCCACATATTTCTCATCCTTGGTAACCTGATACCCCAATTCTTTATTCTCTTCCCCAATCACATAAAGAATCGACCCCCGAACCACCTCATCGCCTTCTCTGACCATAACTTCTCCGTCATTGCGGTAAATGCTGACATAGCCATTGCCGTGGTCTATTTTGATGCAGTGCAGATAAGTGCTGTCTGTGGAAACAGAAAGAACCACGCCTGCCCCGGAAGTAACGATGCTGTTGCCCTCCGAGCCGTTTAATATCACCATGGGTTCCTCCGTATCCGCCTCCTGTATGGATGCGGAAGAAGTCATGGGAAATCCTATGGGCATATGGGCCTGGGCCTCCTCTTCCTCCTGGGCGGCTTCTTTCTCCACCTTCTGGTTCACGGTATCACTTAAAATCGTAACCTTCTGTGTCAGTTCATCATGAAGTAACGTAAGGCTTCCATTCTCTTGTTCAAGCGCCTGTATAGTTTCCACCTGCATTTCAATCTTCTTCTCAAGGGCCGCGATCTCGCCGCCTCGTCTGTTATTGTTAACACCCAGAAAAATGATAACGGCAAGCAGGATGACAAACAATGCTTCTATCACCTCGGGATCAATCCGAAGCTGCTTGATTTTGCCTTCCCGGGAATCCGCAAAGACCATTACCGTGTAATTAAATCTTCTCCTTCTCTTTCCGTTTTGTGCCTCACTCACCAAAAGATTACCTCCGATATGTCGAGAATCCCGTTTCTATTATACCACAGATGACATACAAATAGCAATGCTTGTTTACATAAAATATTTTTTCAGGATATAGAATATTTTTTTCCGCCTTTAAAGCCTAAAAAGCTGAAAAAACCTGAAAGAAGCATAAAACAACGCTTTACATTTATAAGGATATATGCTATTCTATGGGTGTTGTCAAGTCAACGTATTTTTAATATTCTTGGAGGTATCATAATGAACAAAGGTACAGTAAAATGGTTTAACAACCAAAAAGGCTACGGCTTTATCTCCGATGAGCAGGGTAATGACGTATTCGTTCACTATTCCGGACTCAACATGGAAGGCTTCAAGTCTCTCGAAGAGGGCGCTGAGGTTGAGTACGAAGTAGTAAACGGTGAAAAGGGACCCCAGGCCGTAAATGTAACAAAGTTATAAGCATCGGACTTATAGCGTCGATAATCAGTATCACGATGTGCCTGTTCTTAAATATAAATGATGAATTTTATTTAGAATCAGCAATATTGTTGTAACGGATTAGAGAAAAAAGAGAACCTGTCAAGACGACAGGTTCTCTTTTTATGCGCAGCCCCATGCAGAGGAAGTATGCCGCTAAGGCGGCGCATGGGGCGCGCGGCGAGTAGGGGAAGATAGCTCTTCCCTACTCGATTGGTATAGGATTAGGCTGTCAAATTTTCATGGTCAGGCTTCCATTCCATCAAAGCTTACGCTTCCTCGTGTCATCTGCAACACCTTGCTAAGCTGCATCTGCCCGCCAAAAAGATCAAGCGCGCTGCCAATCGTCACATGCACCCTGTTTTTTCCCAGTCTTTTTAACAGTTCCAAATCCCTGAAATCATGCACCCCGCCAGCATAAGTGATGGGTATTTTATCAAAGTCTCCCAGGCATTTGACCACGCTCTCCTCAATCCCGGAGGCCTTTCCTTCTACATCCACGGCATGAACCAGGAATTCATCACAGTAAGAAGAAAGCACTTCCATCGTCTCTTCCGTCAATTCCACCGACGTATAGTTCTGCCATCTATCGGTCACAATATAATATCTGTCCTCTCTCCTGCGGACGCTCAAATCAAGCACCAGATGCTTTGTACCCACCTTCTGCACCAATTCCCGCAGCCTGTCATATTGAATCTGTCCCTTGGCAAACACATAGGATGTGACGATCACATGGCTCGCACCGGCATCAAGAAATTCGCCTGCATTTTCCGGCGTAATGCCTCCCCCTGCCTGCAGGCCGCCCGGATAGGCCCGCAGAGCGGATAATGCCTGTCTTTTGGTCTCCTCATAATAAGGGGACGCCGCCGGGTTCAAGAGTATGACATGCCCGTTCTCAAGATGTAATTTTTGGTAAAATCTGGCAAAATATGCAGCATCCTGCCGGGCTATAAAATTCTCCTGCGCCAGGTCCTGACAGTCTTGCAAACTGCCGCCGACAATCTGTTTCACCTGGCCGTTATGAATATCGATACAGGGACGAAATTCCATCTTTACCTCATTTCTGCGCTGCTTATGACTCAACTTTTTTAAAACAGCGCATTTTTCTCTATTATGATATTTCCAAATTTCTCAGAAATGCGCGGTGAATATTTTACCATCTAACAGACATAATAACATAAGAACAGGAAGTTTACCAAACATTCTGTTTCAATATCAGCAATCAATACCCATCTCGACCGAATAGAGAGGGACTATGCAGAAACGAGGTGAAATCATGAAAAAATTAAGAACACTACTATTTGTTTCTCTAATGGTACTGACCATGTCTATGGTAACCGCCTGTGGCAGCAGAAACACAGATAACGGTAACGGAAACAACACAAATGGTACACAGACAGGTGTTGGAAGTACTTCTGATACCAGCACAGGCACAGACAATGGTACTGGCACAACAGGAAGTGGCACAGGTACAACAGACAATGGCACAGGTACTGCTGACGATGGTATGAACGGAACCACAGATAACGGCACCGGCCTCACAGGCAATGATACCACCGGCACCGGCAATAATGACAATGTAAACGATGTCACAGCCGGCGATAACGACAATACAGGCAATGGTGGTGCTGGCAATGCTGTAGGCAATGCGATTGATGACGCTGGCAATGCCGCTTCTGACATTATCGATGATGCCGCTACAGGTGTTGAAAACATGGTGGACGATGTGACAGGCACAGGCAATACCAATACCAATTCCACTGCCCGCTAAGGACACAAAATTTTCCCAGACGTCAACTGGAACGTCTGGGAATTTTTATCGCTCTCTGTGTTCATTACACGCCTTTTTCAATCAAAATACCTTCTCTGTAGGCCTGCAGAAGTTCTTCCAGCTGATGGATTGTCTCCCGCAGTTCCATACCGATCTCCGTATCCGCAATCTTCTGCCTGGAGGAAGTGGTCTCTAAAATGACCGAATCCGAAAAGATATCCGACTCCCGCAGTATTGCCGCTTCCGTGGATTCGAAAGGCTCATGAGCCACCAGCCGCATACCGTAGGAATTAACCACCAGCGTGTATCCGGCTATACCGGTCTTATCCTGATAGGCCTTGGAAAAACCGCCGTCAATAATCAACAGTTTCCCGCCGCACTTGATGGGAGTCTCTCCCTTTTTCAGCTCCACAGGCACATGTCCGTTGACAATATGAGAATGGGACTCATCCAGGCCAAACTCCCGCAGAATCCGATTGATGACCTCCTCCTTGTCAAGCAGTCTGTAATAATTATTCTTAGTCTCCTTGTGCATATCCTTATCCAGCAGGAAATACCTCTCAAAGGTAGCCATCTTATCTTTGCCAAAGACCGGAGAATTGGGCCCGGCCCAAATATACCAGATGATATCCTGCCCCTTTAGCTTTTCCTGCAGATTATTGTGAGAATAATACCCTTTCCGGGCATAGTGCTCTAAGATATCATAAAGTTCTTTTCCGCTGTATTCTTCCCCATACACATTGACTTTATTAAAATTCCCCTCCTCATCCATGGGCACACAGCCGTGATAGAGCAGGTTAGAATTATATATCTTATAGAGTCCCCCTTTGGAAAAGAGGAATCTCACGTGCTTTTGCAGCTTCTCACACTTCACAAAAGCCTGGCGCAGACGTTCCATCACCTGTTCCTCTTCCGGTGTCAGTTCGTATGGGCGGTTCCGATTGACAGTAGGGAAATCCACGTCTCTCATAGGATAGGACACCCCATCGATGACCAGGGCTTTTTGCTCATAATCCACATGTTCCAAAAGCAGCCTGTCCTGCATGGCAAACTCCGGACGGCGCATGATCAGCTGTCCTTCCAGCTTAAATTGCAAAATGGCGATAGCCTTATGCATTTTCATATCAAGGCTTAAATCCTTGGTGTCATAATCTGTATTATATTTGATGGCGAAAGCCTCGCAGTCCGTATCCTTATAAGTGTCCAGGGCAAAAGTTGCCAGAGGAATCAGGTTAATGCCGTAGCCTTCCTCCAAAGTATCCAGATTGCCATACCGGGCCGCCATCCGGATAACATTGGCTATACAGGCCAGATGCCCGCTGGCCGCTCCCATCCAGACGATATCATGATTGCCCCACTGTACATCCACCGAATGATACTGACAGAGCGTATCCAGGATGATATGTGGACCAGGCCCCCTGTCAAAAATATCTCCCACGATATGTAGATGGTCGATCACCAGCCGCTGAATCAGATTGCTCAAGGCAACGATAAACTCCGGCGCTCTGCCGATTCTGATGATGGTGTGGATAATTTCGTTATAATAGGCTTCCTTATCCTGAATCTCCGCCTTCTCCGTGATCAATTCCTCGATGATATAGGAGAAATCTTTGGGCAGCGCCTTTCTCACCTTAGATCTGGTATACTTGGAAGAAACCCGTTTCGTAATCTGCACCAGTCTGTGCAGGGTAATCTTATACCAGTCCTCAATGGAACTCTCGTCCTCCTCCTGCATCACAATATCCAGTTTCTCCTCCGGATAATAGATCAGCGTTGCCAGACTCTTCTTATCCTTGATGCTCAAGGTATTGCCAAACTCCTCGTCAATCTTACGTCTGACAGAACCGGAACCATTCTTTAATACATGGTTAAACTGCTCGTACTCCCCGTGAATATCTGTCATGAAATGTTCCGTGCCTTTGGGCAGGCTCAAGATTGCCTGTAAATTGATAATCTCCGTTGATGCCGCCGCAATCGTCGGATATTGTTTCGATAAACTTTTCAGGTATTTTAATTCTAGTTCATTCATCTGCTCCCATCCTGTCCTTTCCTACTGTCAGTCAACACCCTGTATTTCTCCGCTTTTCTTTAAAACTCTGACATTATGTAAGACTTTATCCAATCACATCTGCCATATCGTACATGCCGGCGGGACGGCCTTTTAGGAACTTTGCCGCCTGGATGGCCCCTTTGCCGAACACAGCCTTGGAATATGCCCTGTGAGAGAAAGTAACCACCTCGTCAGCCCCTGCAAAGATCACGTCGTGATCGCCCACGATCGTGCCGCCTCTGACTGCGCTGATGCCAATCTCCTTATCCTTTCTCTTCTCCCTTACCTGGCTTCTGTCATAGACATATTCGTAGGCGCTGCCCATCTGCTCGTTGATAGAATCAGCTAGCGCCAGGGCTGTTCCGCTGGGCGCATCCACTTTCTGATTGTGATGTTTCTCCACAATCTCTATATCGAATCCTGCCGGTGAAAGAATCTGAGCCGCCTCCTTCAACAGCTTTAAGAGCATATTGATGCCCAAGGACATATTAGCAGACTTTAAGACGGCCACCTTCTTAGAAGCTTCTGTCACTTTCTCAAGCTGTTCTTTCGTAAGACCTGTGGTACACAGCACGCATGGAACCTGTTTCTCCACGCAATAAGCAAGCAGTCCATCCACTGCCGACGCTGTGGAGAAATCAATGACAGCGTCCGCTTCCACTGTACAATCAGCAATATCCGTAAACACCGGATAGGCGTTTTTTCCCGCATCCTTTGCATCCACACCCGCCACAATCTCTATCTCTTCATCTGCCGCTATGAGGCCGGAAATCGTTTGTCCCATCTTACCATTGCAGCCATGCATAATCACTTTTACCATATTCTGTCTCCTCTCTATTTAAGTAATTGCGAAACGCATTCTTTCAGGAAAGCAGTTGAACAAAATAGACAAATCGTAAGTAGGGTGCTTTGACGCCGCCGGTGTTTAGACGCCGTATTCTGGCGTCTTATGCACCGCTGCGAGCGGCAGCGCAACGCAAGCGTGCCCTACGGTGATTGTCTATTTTGTTCAACGGAAACTTGTGAAAACACAGTTTCGCAATTACCTAATCCTTTCTATTTTCTCATAAAAACGTCTGCTAAATGTTCCTTTAACAGACGTTTTTGCGGTTCCCATTGTTTGTTTTCCTAACTGCTATAATATACCATACTCTTCCATCGCCTTACGAAGCCGCTCCACATTCTGCGGTTCCATCTCGGACAATGGCATACGCGCCGGACCTACTTCTTTGCCCATCAGATTGAGCGCCGCCTTTACCGGAATCGGATTCACCTCGCAAAACAGCGCGTCGCACAGATTGATGGCGCGAAGCTGTTCCTTCATACTGCCCTCCACATCGCCCTCAAAAAACTTCTGGCAGATATCATGGGTCTGCCTGGGCGCCACATTGGACAATACGGATATCACACCCTTGCCTCCAAGAGACAGAATCGGCACGATCTGGTCATCATTGCCGGAATATACGTCCACCTTACCGTCCGCTAAGGACTGCAGTTTTGCAATCTGAGAAATATTGCCGCTGGCTTCCTTGATACCCACAATATTCTCCACCTCAGTGCACAGACGCACCGCTGTCTGGGGCAGAATATTACATCCTGTTCTGCTGGGTACATTGTAGAGGATGATCGGCAGTTCCACCGAATCCGCCACCTTTTTATAATGTGCATACAAGCCGTTCTGGGTAGCCTTGTTATAATAAGGCGTCACCAAGAGCAGAGCGTCCGCACCGTACTTCTGCGCTTCTTTGGACAGATAAACCGCCGTCTCGGTACAATTAGAACCGGTTCCGGCCACCACAGGCACCCTGCCTTTCACCGTCTCCACACAGAACCGAATCATTTCCAAATGTTCTTCATGTGTCAATGTGGAAGATTCCCCCGTCGTACCGCAGACAATAATCGCATCCGTACCGCCCGCAATCTGGTCCTCCACAAGCTGTGCAAACTTCTCAAAATGAATACTGCCGTCTTCATGAAACGGTGTGACGATCGCAACACCGGCCCCTTTAAAAATTGCCATATATTTTCCTCCCGCTATGATGTGATTCTTTGGTGCGCCTTCCATTTCTAAAAAAAGACTGACCTCACAGGGCCAGTCTTCATAGTCTGCCATTTCTGGTCTAGATAGCGCCCCATCGAAAGATGACAGTCATACAGCTCTTAACTGTATGCCCAAGGCAGAGACGAACAGGCGGCTCCCCTTTCGGCGTCTTTTCCTTTCCTGACACTTCTTCTGCACCTGCCGCATCCGCATCTCTACTGATAAAAAACGCAACCTCTATCAAACTCTATAATGTTGAACTTATCATAGCACCCTGACAGGATTCTGTCAACAAACTTCTCTGTCTATGTTCCGTCCGTATGCCACAATTCCCTGCATCTATTCCCAGATTTTATAATGCATGGTTTCCACTTTGGTCACATTATCCGCCAGCGCACAGACCTCATCATTGACGGTGACCCCTGTCATGATGATTTCCATTTCCTCAGGTTTACCGGCAAGAAGCGTTTTCAGCTCTTCCACCGTGATAATCTCGTTGTCGATCAGATTCAGCACTTCATCCAGAATAAGCAGGGAACACTCCCCTGTATTAAAAATCTTTCTGGCAAAATTAATACCGTTGCGGATATTCTGCTTTTCTTCCGCTTTGTGTTCATCTGATAACAGGGAAAAATCTTCCGCAGACTTCTCAAACCGGAATATCTTTATCTCCGGTTCCAGGCGCTTTGCAAACTCTGTCTGTGCCAGCCCCCTCCCTTTCAGGAACTGAATAATCACCACATATTCTCCTCTGCACGCCGCCTGAACTGCCTTACCAAGTGCCGCCGGAGACTTTCCATGACCTTCTCCGCTATAAATCTGAATCATACCCTTTTTCATACAAATCCTCCATGTCAGAGCATCCTGCTTTCACCAGACAAAGCAGGCTCCAAGTCAAATTTGTTTTAATAATGATTCTATATCAATTTATCATAGCATACTTGGCCTTTTTGTGCAACTTTTTATTTTACCGTGCCATTTTTCTATTTTTTCTGTGCAGTTTTCCAGTCATCTTCTCTTATACTCACGTGTTTGTACTTACAGGCATTCTCAAACCCTATTCGTCCTCCACCATTTCCAGCTTACTGACGGAAACCTCGTAGGCAATCCGTCTCTCAAGCTGCTCTTCCGATAATTTCTTCATATATTCACGGCTCTGGATTCTCCCCCAGATAGCACAACGGCTTCCCACCTCAAAATTGCTGGCAAATCTGGCATTTCTGCCCCAGCAGATGCAGGGTATGTAGTCCGACTTGCCATAAGGTCTGTTGACCGCAAGCAGCAGATCCGCAATCTCTCTGCCAAGCGGTGTCTTGCGATAGATTGGCTCCTTACAGATATAGCCGTCTAAGAAAATCTGGTTTGTCTTCGCACCCTCGCCGATATCTTCTACAAACTCAATCTCCCTTGCAAAAACAGACAGTACCAGCCTGTTCTTCCTCTCTTCGTGCCTGTTATAGGAGCGGAACTGTCCCGTAATACAGATTTTCATGCCCTTATAGTCCTCATTTACATCGATGAGACGCTCGGACACCATCACCGGTATGATATCTGTTGACTCGCTAAGTCTGTCTACACTGATATCCACCATATAGAAGCCCTCTCCAAAAATCTCATGGCTGAAAGAAAAGTCGCTTACAATTTCTCCCATAATCGCCACCTGGTTGTTTTCAATTACCTTATCTGTCATGTTTTTTCTCCCTTCTACACTGCATGATCGCAGGAATCCCTTTTAGTATTGTATTATCAATATATAGGATAAGAGAGAAAAATAGAACTGTTAATGGTCGCGCAGTGTGCAGATTAGCGCTTTCTTTATTACAAATTCCCTCCATGTTTCTCAGCCCCTTGCCAGAACAAGAAACAAGTGATATAATGTCCGAGTTTAAGGGCAATTACTGTTTATGAACTGGTGAGAAGAAAGGCATGGTAACACATGAGACAGACTAGAGAAGATGTAAGAAATATAGCAATCATCGCCCACGTAGATCACGGAAAGACTACCCTAGTGGACGAGTTATTGAAACAAAGCGGCGTATTTAGGGAGAATCAGGAAGTTGCTGAACGCGTCATGGACTCCAACGATATCGAGAAAGAACGGGGTATCACGATTCTCTCCAAGAATACTGCCGTCACCTATAAAGGCGTCAAGATTAATATCATCGACACCCCCGGCCACGCTGATTTCGGCGGCGAAGTGGAACGGGTCTTAAAGATGGTGAACGGCGTTATCCTGGTGGTAGATGCTTTCGAGGGGCCCATGCCCCAGACCAAATTTGTCTTAAAGAAAGCGTTGGAACTGGATTTATCCGTCATCGTATGTATCAACAAATGTGACAGACCGGAGGCAAGACCGATTCAGGTAGTGGACGAAGTGCTTGAACTTTTCATGGATTTGGACGCCAACGACGAGCAGTTAGACTGCCCCTTCGTCTACGCTTCCGCCAAGGCCGGTACGGCAAGCACACAGCTCACCGTTAAAGGCGGTGATATGACGCCTCTCTTTGACACCATTATCGAGCACATTCCGGCGCCCCAGGGAGACCCTGATGCAGGTACGCAGGTCCTGATCAGTACCATCGATTATAATGAATACGTGGGCCGTATCGGTGTGGGAAAAGTGGACAACGGTTCCGTCAAGGTGAACCAGGAAGTGGTCATCGTAAACCATCACGAACCGGACAAGCAAAAGAAAGTAAAGATCAGCAAACTCTATGAATATGACGGCTTAAATAAAGTGGAGGTGAAGGAGGCCGGCATCGGCTCCATCGTGGCAATCTCCGGCATTACCGACATTCATATCGGCGATACCCTATGCTCTGTCGATGAGCCAAAGCCCATTCCTTTCCAGAAAATTTCGGAGCCTACCATTGCCATGCACTTTATCGTCAACGATTCCCCTCTGGCCGGCCAGGAAGGCAAATATGTCACCAGCCGCCATCTGCGGGACAGACTGTTCCGGGAGCTCAACACGGATGTATCCCTGCGGGTGGAGGAGACGGATACCACGGAAGCTTTCAAAGTATCCGGCCGCGGCGAACTGCACTTATCCGTCCTGATTGAAAATATGAGGCGGGAGGGTTACGAATTTGCCGTCAGCAAGGCGGAAGTATTATATCAGACAGATGAGAACGGCAAGAAACTAGAACCCATGGAACTGTGCTATGTGGACGTACCGGAAGAATTCTCCGGAACGGTCATCGAGAAATTAAGCCTTCGAAAAGGCGAGCTGAAGAACATGGGCATGGCCTCCGGCGGTTATACAAGATTGGAGTTTTCCATCCCCTCCCGCGGGCTGATCGGCTATCGGGGAGAGTTCATGACCGACACCAAGGGTAACGGCATCATGAACACCATTTTCGACGGTTACGGCCCCTATAAGGGAGACATCCAGTACCGCAAACAGGGTTCCCTGATCGCCTTTGAGGCGGGAGAAGCCATCACCTATGGTCTCTTCAATGCCCAGGAGCGCGGCACCCTCTTTATCGGTCCCGGCACGAAAGTCTATTCCGGCATGGTGGTAGGCCAAAATGGACGCGGAGAAGACATCGAGTTAAATGTGTGTAAGAAAAAGCAGCTCACCAACACCCGGTCTTCCAGCGCTGACGAAGCACTGCGGCTCACGCCGCCCAAGGTCTTAAGCTTAGAGCAGGCGCTTGAGTTTATCGATACGGACGAACTTTTGGAAGTGACCCCCAACAGTCTTCGAATCCGCAAGAAAATACTGGACCCTACTTTAAGAAAAAGAGCAGCGATCTCGGCTGCCGCGAAGAAATAGAAGCATACAGAAGAAGCAGGACTTGCAAGCATCTCTTTGCTTTCAGTCCTGCTTCTCTTTTATTCTCTACCCTAATGTTAGAGTTTTTGATTAATTATCATGATAATGCTCTTTCACCTCTACAAGTACACCCATATCTTTGGCCGCATCAAAGTATTCATAAGCTTCATAGCCTTTTTCCTGTTTGAAAATGGATTCATAGCCGGCATTGTGCATCACCTCTTCATCTGCTTCCAAGGGGCCGTCTGTCAACAGGCAGATGGAGCAGATAGATGTGCCATGCTCTTTGAGCCACTGCGCCCAGGGGTCCTTGTCGCCCAGGGGCTGAATGATTTCAAACCAAAAATTATCACTAAAAACACTCTCCACCTTCATGGGCGTATCGGTAATCGGTTCTCCCTTATATATCGTGAAAGGTGTGCGTACCTGCTTGTGCTCTGCTTCCTCTGTGGGAGCTGTGCCTGTTCCAAGAAGATTCTTATATGCATTGACGGTTTTCTCAAGATTGTCCGTCACTACGATTACTTTAACAATATTTGTACATGATAATGCCATCTCTTTGTCCTCTTTCATTCCCAGATATTCTTATTTCTATAGATTTCTATTCATCACTTCTGTTTTACCTGTTGGTAAATCCGCCGTCCGCAATCACTTCCGCTCCCGTCACATAAGACGCCTCGTCAGATGCTAAGAACAGAGCGATCGCCGCAATCTCTTTGGGCTGGCCGATATGACCCAGGGGAATATTGGCGATAATGCCATTCCTGGCCTCGTCATTCTCATTGATAAATTCCGTAAATCCCTTGGTCTCTGTGGGACCAGGGCTGATCGCATTGGCGCGGATACCCTTACATGCCAGCTCTCCGGCAAAGGAGCGTGCCATGGAGCGGACGGCAGCCTTGGCCGCATTATAGACAATATTGTTGGAGCCGCCCTGAAAGCCCGCAATGGAGGAGATCAGCACGATGGCTGACTTTTCCGCCATATAGGGGAGCACCTTTTGTACGGTAAAAAAGGCGGAAAATACGTTCAAATCCATGGTCAGGTGAAACTCTTGCGGCGTGACATCGGGAATCATATTGGTGGGGCCGTTGCCCACAATGGGAAGAACTGCCTTCACTCTGCGTCCGGTCTTCTTTACCGCTTCTGCGATTTTCTCCAAATCCTCCACCTTGGTGGCATCCACTTTCAGGATATCCACCACCTGCGGATTTTCTCCATAAATCTTCTGTGCCGTCTCCACATCATAGTCCGCCACGATAAGGTCTGCGCCCTCTTCCAGGAAGCGTTCCGCAATCCCTCTTGCGATACCGCTTGAGGCGCCTGTGATCACACACAGCTCATGTTCCATTAATTTTCTGGTCATACTCTTCTATTTCCTTTCTATCCATCGACTCTATACCCTGTATTCAAAGAAACCAAATTCCGCCTCGGACCCATAACCGGAATAATCCACTGCGGCAAGTCCTACAAAGGCGCCTGTAAAAAATCCCCCATAATGAGACATTACATAGTCATCTGACAGCACCATGGCATCCAGTTTTACAGGTATCCTGTGCCAGATTTCACCATCGAAGGAATATGCATACCAGTAATCCAGATGGTCTACCACGGTCTGAAACCAAACCCATTCCGTGCCTTCCGGAATGATCACCGCATCCTCTTTCAGAACCGATGTGTATTTCCTGTTGTCACACTCCGCCACTTCTATGACCCGGTTACCATTGTCGTCTCTGGTAATGAAAATCCACGACCAATGCTCATTGTTATAGTAATTGGCCAGTCCTGCCATAGCCTGATAACTGTAAGGATTGAATTTCACCTTCGTGACTGCCGTGAAAGCAAAATCCCGCCATCTTCTGGCTGTCAAAGACAGGTCAAACGGATTTGACAAAGACCCCCGTCCTATCAACTTAAGGCTGCCCTGGCCGACACTGCCCATATGTTCTGAGAAGGGTACGCGCAGGGTATTCCACTCCCCGTCCAGTTTCCCTGCCATGAAATCGTCATATACCGCATGTGTTTCCGGCGCCTTCGTAAACACTGCATCCTTTGGCGCATCCACTTCCACAAGGCCGCCATGGCCGCCCACGATTCTAGGCCACCCCTCTTCATCCCAGTACACTTTCTGGATACTGGTCTCACGGCCCAGCGTACACCATCCTCTGGGGTCGTAGAAATTCTCAATGGCATGATGCAGGGGACGTCCGCACAAGGATGCATAATACCACTCGCCCGAAGGCGTCTCCACCAGTGCGCCGTGGCCTTGTTTCTGCAGAACGTGATCGGGGGTGTCAAAGTTGGTAATAAAGGGGTCTCCCGGCTCCGTCTCATAAGGGCCCTGCAGCGTCTTTGCTCTCGCCACTACCTCCTGATGGGTCCAGGTGGTGCCGCCCTGGGCCGCGAAAATATAATAGTAACCGTTTATCTTATACAGGTGCGGGCCTTCCACCGTCTTGATCTCTGTGCCGTCATAGATGGTTCTTGCCGTCTCCGGTTTCAGCCGTTTGGCCTCCGGGTCATATTCCGTCAGCGTCAGCCCGCGGAATGCATTATGGTATTCCCGATGGTCCCAGGTCTGCTGAATCAGATACTTCCGGCCATCCTCGTCATGGAACAAAGAAGCGTCAAATCCCACACCATTCAAAAATATGGGCGCACTCCAGGGACCGTGGATATCCTCCGCCACCGTCAGGTAGTTATACATATCTTTAAAGACACCATTCACGATTTTAACGTCCGTATAAACCAGCCAGAACTTTCCGTCTGCATAGGACAGATCGGGCGCCCAGATCCCGCCGGAACAGGGGTCTCCCTTCATGTCTAACAGCTCGACGCGGTCAAGCACCGACGTGGTGAGGTTCCAGTGTACAAGGTCTTTGGATTCATGAATCCGCACCCCCGGGAACCACTCAAAAGTGGAATTGGCAATGTAATAAGTATCCCCCACCCGAATGATGGAAGGATCCGCGTGAAAACCGGACAGAACCGGATTTACAATTTTCATAGTCAAACCTCCGTATGTTCATTCAAACCTTTACTTCCTATACCAACTTCCCGGATTCCCTATTTCAATGCTCCTGCGCTCATGCCTCTCTCGAAGTTCTTCTGCATACACAGGTAGGCAATGATCTCCGGCAGAGCTGTCATCACTGCCGCCGCCAGGATTTTTGTCTGGTCATTGGTGAACTCACCCTGGAAATACTGTGGCAGCAATGTTACCGTCTGCATGGATGGACTCTGTAAAAACAACAAGGGCAGAAGATAAGAGTTCCAGGAATTGATCAGCGTCAGCATGATCACAGCAGAACCAATGGGCTTTGTCAACGGCAGGATAACATGCCAGAACGTCTCCACCGTGGTTGCCCCGTCAATCTTCGCCGCTTCCATCAGTTCATTGGGAATCCCCTCATCAAAGCTCCTTGTCAAAAGAATCGTAAAGGGAAGCTGTAAGGCCGCCAACGGGAAGATGACTGCAAAAAACGTGTTGAATAAGTGCATTCTCTGGAAGGTGACAAACAGCGGCGTTAACAAAATAACCTCCGGCAGTGTCAGGGCGATCAATATCAACCAGAAAAAGGTTTCTTTTCCCAAAATATTCAGTTTTGCAAATCCAAATCCGGCAGTCATACTAAAAAGATAGACTAAAACAATGACACTTGCCGAAATTATGATGGAATTTCTAAAATAGTAGGGCACAACGCCGGTTTCCCAGACCGCCACATAATTGTAGAAGCCTCTCCCGCCCAAGGAGCCCAGAAACATCTGTACCAGCGGAAGTGCATAGGGAACCACCATGATAAACAGCAGGAGCTGTAACAGGATTCTTTTCTTTTTACTCTGTAATTTAATCATACTCAAGAATCTCCTTTGTTTGCTCTATTTGTGAGGAATGCGCCGACAAGCGCCATCACCAGAAGCATCACAGACAAAGCTGCCGCATATCCTAAGTGGGATTGTCTGATGCCCTGACGATAAATATAGGTTCCTAAAAATTCCGTTGCATGGTTGGGGCCGCCGGTGGTAATCAGATACGGGATATCAAAGGTCTTAAGCGCACCGATCACGCCAAGCATGGCGAGGGATACGGTTGTTCCTTTACAGAATGGAAATACCATAGTCCACAGAATGCGGAGTTCTCCGGCCCCGTCTATCTGTGCCGCTTCCAAAACCTCTTTGTCAATCTGGCTCATTGCCGCATAGTAAAGGATAAAGCTCATACCGGTAAATTCCCAGATAACCACTGCCATCAGCACAAACAATGCAGTCTCCGGTCTGGACAGCCAGTCCACCGTAATGGGAATACCAAATTTGCTAAAAAAGGACTGCAGCATTCCCTGGGGAGAAAACATCAGCCGAAACACCGGCGCCATCGTGGAAGGTGCCAAAATGGTGGGAATAAAGATCAGACATTTATGCACCGTGGGCAATTTCACATCCGAATGCAGGATTGCGGCAAAAATGAATCCCAGAAAATTCTGGATGACAAAGGTGATGGCAAAATAGATGATCGTATTCTGAATACATTTCCAAAATACCTTATCTTTGAACATTTTTGTAAAATTATCAAATCCCACCCTCTCCATGACAGGACTCAGGCCGTCCCATTCTATGGTGGAAAGATTAAACGTATAAAAGATAGAATAATAGATGATGATAACAAGGAATAAAAAGGCCGGAAGAATCCAGAAAAACCCGTTCATCCTCGTCTTTTGGGATAACTTATTATTTTTTAACATAGCATCTCCTTACATAGCATCTCCTTGTTTGGTGTTACCAAATAAGGGCTTCCCGAAAGAAGCCCTTATGCTTATAGACACAGTCGTGATACAATTACTGCTCAGCCTGAACTTCAGCTAAATGCGCTACGCCTTCTTCTGCTGTCATAGTGCCGGAGGCCACACCTGCAAGCACATCCATCATAGCCTGGTTCAGATCAGCGCCGATGCCGCCAAAACGCGGGTTATCAGGATTGTTTACCGCATTGGTCAGGTATGCCTGGACAGCGTCATTTTGTTTTTCTCCGTTTACCAATGTTACATTATCCCAGTTCGGAGATACCGATTTCAGTACCGGAACAAGGTTCAGGGAGTCAGCGATCATCTGCTGGCCTTCTTCGGATGCGCCGAGCCACAGAGCGAAATCCGTAGCAGCCTTCTGATCCTTTGCGGATGTGGAAACTGCTGTCGCATAGTCAATATCGCAGAATACATAACCAACATTGCCGGTTCCTGCGATGTCAGGGAAATTGATCGGAACCATTGCAAACGGTTCATCCGTAGAGGATGCTGCCTCCATATTCGCCCGCATGGTATCCGGCAGACAGTTCATGGTATACCAGGAACCCATCATGATCATAGCAGCCTGTCCGGACAGGAACAGATTGTTGGCCTCAGGATACTGCTGAATACCCAGCGCGCCATCCTGCATGATTCCCTCATCAAACAGACTCTTCCAGAGATTTAAAGCCTTTACAAAGGTTTCATCCGTCCACTGCGCTTCTCCTCTGGTTGCCTTCGTGAACTCGCCCGGTTTTACATTATCGCAGATTGCATGCCAGGTATCCATGTTGAAAGCTCCCTGTCCTGCACCCTGCACAAATCCGATAATACCGTTTGCCTCAAAAGCTGCACAGGCCTCTTTCCACTCGTCCATGTTCGTAGGCACTTTTACATTGTACTGATCAAACAGGTCCTGGTTAATCCAAAGGTTTCCTGCATAACAGGTGCCGACTCCCAAAGCCTTAATCTGGCCGTCTACCGTCATACTGGAAAGAGAAGCCTCATTCAGTTTATCCGCATAATCATCGCCAAGATATCCTTTGAGCGCGTCTGTCAGATCAATTGCCTTACTGCCAAAAATCTGAACACCGCCATTTGCGGAACCGGCAGATACTTCGAAGATATCCACACCCTCGCCATTTGCCAGCGCCGGCTTAATTGCTGCGTCATAATCATCCACCGTTGTCTGCTTCCATGTGATCTTGACATCCGGATAGGTTTCGCTAAATTTTGCAATATACTGCTCGTTAAGGGGTGAGCCGGGGGTCCATCCCCACCATACCAGATCAGCGCCGCCTGCCGATGCGTTATCTGCCGTACTCTGGTCTGCCTCTGCCTTCTGTTCAGGTGCTGCAGTATTATTTTCATTACTGCTGCCAGCCCCTGCGTCTCCACATGCTGCCAAAACAACGGATGTGGTAAGTAAAAGTGCCATAAGTTTTGTTTTACGTGCTTTCATTCTCAATCATGCCTCCCTTTCTTAAAATGAATTTGGTTAAGTTATCAGTTCCTTCACATAACGGATACTGTCCAGATATTCCTCATCCGTATCCAAATGTTCAATGATAAACGGCATATCCTTGTCATAAGACGTGGCGGTCTCAATCAGATGCCGGATATTGACTGCCCCGTTTCCCATATAGGTCTCACGAAAGAACAGCGTATAGTCTTCTTCCATATGAACGTCTTTCAGATGACAGCTTTTCACCTGTTTTCCCAGCTTTTCGAAGCATTCTTCTATGAACTCTTCATTGTAAAAATATCTCTGCGGTGTTGTCATCCAATTGAATACATCCATATGTACCGCAAACCTGTCACGGTCAACCGCTTCCAGAAGACGGAGATATTCATCCGGTCCCGTGGGAATCATCCAGGGCATGGACTCAATCGTAAAATACGTGTTGCAAGGCTGTACTGCATCAATAATCTGGCGGATTGTTTTCACGCCCAGTTCCCAGGTCTCCCGGGAATAGTTTGCCTTATAAGCGCCATCCCATCTGGGGCCTCTGGCGCCGATAATGTTCACACAGCATCTGGCACCGATTCTGTCCGCCAGTTCTAACTGCCCGATGGCAAACCGAATGGCCTTTCTTCTGGCTTCTTCATCCGGGTCTAAGGTGTTGCGCCATACGCCCACTTCCGCGATGGTAAGCCCCTGTGCCTTGGCCTCTTTGACATATGCGTCCACAAGAGCCGGCTCATCCTCACAGTTGGGTGAAAAATTAATGGCTTCCAGCCCCAGTTCCTTGTGTTTCCTGGCCCATTTAGCCGGGCTGTCATGCTGTAGTGGTGATGAAACTCCCAGTTTCATATTTTGCTCCATTTCTGCGCTGCTTTTGCCTCAACTTTTATTCCTTATCATAACTTTCTAACAGTTCCACGATACACTTAAGCTCCGGCGCCTCAAGATAGTTGTATTCACCGCTGCCATCGCCGTACACGCCGCGCTGAATCAGTTTCAGACCTGCCGCCTCGGCACTGGCAACCTTTGCCTTGGAATCCTTGATCTGGAATGCCACATGATGGATGCCCTCGCCATGCTCATTCAGGTAATCCCTCCAGGTAGACGGCTCCTCATTGGGCTGAATCAATTCCAGCTGCAGTCCGGGGCCTACATCAAAGAATGCCATCCAACAATATGCCTTCGGCGCCGGCTCCCCTTTATAAGTTGTTCCTGTAACGGCATAATCGCCAATCGGCTGTGTTTCCGGTATCTCCATTCCTAAAAATTCTGCCCACTTTTTCTTGGTTTCCTCCACATCTTTTACAATAAACCCTACCTGGGCTACAAGATGTGTTCCTACTACTCCTGCCATAATTTCATTCTCCTCTTTTCCTAATAGTAGTAGTGTTTATAGTCCCTCTCCAAGGACTCACTTTCTTTTCAAATCCTGTTAACATAACTTCCAGGATTTAAAGCGCTTGGTCTTTCACAGGTTGTCTCCATCTGATAGAAAGCTCCCGTCGCCGCCGATTCCCGGATACCCTGCAGAATCTCCGTCACATGAAGAATCAGTTCTCCGTCAGCCCGGTTCTTTCCGCCAGTCTCCATGGCATTGGCAAGGTCTAAAACACCAATCCCCCTGGAATAGTCCTTCACCCTCGGAAACAACTCCGGAAGTTCATAGAACTTCTCCCTTCTTGCCATCGCCTCCTCGGACTGCTGGAATACCGTATCGGTATACTGCTCCTTGCGATATACTTTCGGTGTTCCGCCGCCGAAATTAGGATCCGGATAGCTTAAGGTCCCGCCGTCCCCATAGATTTCAAACATGGGAAGGTTCGATTTATAAATGTCAAAACTAATATTCAGGTTCACCACCACTCCGCTTCTTAAACGGAGAATCGCCGTATAGTGGGTTGGATACTCTGCCGGAATCTCAGTTCCCGCATTCTTTCCCGTATAAATATGTCTGGTCTCATTCGCCTTTGCACTGAATGCGCCAATGCTCTCCACCGGGCCAAGCAGAGATACGATGGCCGAAGCATAATAAGGTCCCATATCAAACAGGGGCCCGCTGTCCTCCCTGTAAAAAGGCGCCGGATTCGGATGCCAGGTCTCCACCCCAAAAGTCGTCATGTTAGCCGTCACAAAGAAGGGTTGTCCAATCAAACCGCTGTCCAGATAATAACGGACACTCTGCAGTCCCGATGAAAGGAAGGTGTCCGGTGCACAGCCGACTAGAACCTTCTTCTCCTGCGCCAGTTCCAACGCCTCTCTTGCCGCGCTCACATTCGGGGCAAAGGGCTTCTCACTGAATAAATGCTTCCCGGCACGAATGATCTGTTTGTTCAACTCCACATGAAACTGCGGCGGCGTCAGGTTGATGATGATATCGATCTTCGTATCCTGCAGTAATTCTTCTGTGGTGTATGCCTTTTCAATCTGAAACTCATCCGCCAGCTTCTGTGCCAGCTCAAGATTCACATCTGCACAGGCTGCAATATGAAGTTCTTTAAAAAAGGATTGGATATCCGCAAGATAAGTCCTGCTGATCACGCCGCATCCCAATATGCCAATCTGATAAGTACGCATTTGTCACCTTCCCATTATCTGCTGAAAACATTTCAGCTTTTCTCCAAATCTTATAATTTATTATAATAAATGTGCATAGTTAATGTTTCGCATATCCTCTTTTTTATATGTGAAGATTTTGCTTTTTTTCTATAATTTGACCCCAAATCCAGGTAATTTTATGCATATTTTCCCAAATCGCGCTTTTGGGAAGAGATAATATTGCTTTTTTTATTTAGAAATGATACTCTTTATAAAAACTTATGTATATTTTATACATACTCAAATAGTGTTTATATTTTTGTTTCTGTAGTTAAAATATTGCGGTTTACATAATGTATAGGAGATTTGTTGACATGCAACTAGACAATTACTATGAAGACCTGTCCTTTGCGGAAGGCAGAAAAATTATCGTTTCCAAAAACATCGATGCCAACTATGCCAACAGTATTCACTGGCATCCTTATGCGGAAATCCTCTTAAGTCTGCAGGACGGTAATACTGCGACCGTCAATTTCAATAAATATGTCTTAAAACCCAATGACATCATCATTATCTACCCGGGAGATCTGCATTCTGTTGAAAATGTATCGGAGGATTCCTTCCTGATCATTCAATTTCCCATCAATCTGATCACTGTCATGAACGATATTAACCGCATACTCCCGGTTCTTTATAAGACACTCTATTGTGCCTATGACCCCTCCAATGTGGAAAACGACAAGATGATTCTGGCATTAAAAAAAATAGATGTTCTTCATAAATCAGAACATCCATTTGTGGAGGTGGATACCTATTCTCTTTTGCTTACTTTCTTTTCCTTATTTGGACAGTACTGCATTCATTCAAGCAATGCCAACAACACCGGGTATACCGTGACACAATACAAGTCCTCCAAGCTGATGGCAGAAGCCTGCCTGTATATTTCCCAGAACTGCGCAGAGCCTCTGACGCTGGATTTCGTTGCCCATCAGCTGGGTATCAGCAAATCCTACTTCTCTCATTTATTTAAGGATTATACCCAGATGACCTTTATCGATTATCTCATCAGAGAACGCATCAACCGGGCGGAAACCCTGTTTCTGGGGCCCAAAAAGCGAATCCTTGATATTGCCATTGAATGCGGATTCTCCAGCATTTCTTCCTTTAACCGTACCTTTAAAAAGGTAAAAGGGATTTCTCCTACGGAATTTAGGGAGGCTATGATTCAGCCTATTTCGAAGGAAGACAGGTCACAGTAATACAATCTCCCTCCTGGCCAAGCTGAAAGGTTCCACATGCTTTCTCTCCTGTCAGGGTATAAGTCCCTTTAAAGCCGGTAAGCACTGCCATGCCGTTTTCATCTGTGTGGATTTTTTCTGATGTATGCCACTCTCTGTGGATTAAATCCTGCAGCATATGATAGGACGGCTTCTCACTGTTATCTGTCCGCAATACGCCGCTTGGCGCTCCAAGCCACGCACCATCCGTGAAATCCCATCCGGTAATCGCTTCCACCAAAGGATTGGCAAAAAGGAAACGATACATATCTTCCATCTCCTCCGCCTGACGCCTCTCCCCCTCTATCGTGGTGGGCCATTCAGGAATCTGATAGTCATTCAAATCCACAATGTGAGACGGCATAATATGACCGGACACCAGGGTATTTTCCGTAAAATGCAAGGGCAGGCCAAATCCCGCAAACCGCTCAATAATCTCTCCCAGCTTCTCTGTTCCCATATACCCCTGATGCTGGTGGGTCTGCAGACCAATGGCATCTATCTGCACGCCCGCCTCAAGACAATCGGCTATCAATCTGACATACCTGTCACTTAAGTTAAAATCATTGATCAAAAGTACCGCCTTCGGATTCGCTGCCCTGGCTGCCGCAAAAACCTCTTTCACCAGGTTGACCCGCCCATATTCCCTGCAGATTCTGGTAATCCCATTGTCATACTTGTCAAACGCAGGCATGATGACCACTTCATTGATCACATCCCACATATCAATCACACCTGCGAAAGCCGTAACCTCTCTGTGGATTCTCTCAAGCTGCTTGTCCAAAATCGTCTTGTTATCATATTTCATAAGCCAGTCCGCGCAGAGCGTATGCCAGCATAAAGGGTGGCCTTTTACCGTTTTTCCCCGCTCTTTCAGATATTTGGACGCATTCATGCGGCTTTCATAGGCCGGTGCATTTTCCTGCTCCTCATATGCGCCCCAGTAAAAGGACATCGTTCCGAAATTATATAATTTTAGCCATTTATGCATACGTTCTTCATAGAACGCATCGCCTTTTTTCTCATTTGTGAGAGGAAGCGCATCAAAGGCGCCGCATCCAAACAAGAAATCATGCTTCGTCAACTCAGCCTGAAATGCCGCACTTTTTAATGCATTTCCCTGTTCGTCCACTACGCGGATGTGTGCAGTTGCTTTTCTATTTATGTACTGTTCCATTTCTTACCTCACTTCCGTGATTCCTTTGCATCCCATTTTGTTGAGACAACCTACCCGTTCGTTACCAAGGATACACTTCGCCGGCATAAGTCAGAAAAATATCCCCGTCTTTTATATTCTTTCGCTTTTCAAACAACAGCCGGAGCGTTTCCGCCTGTTCATAAGAATCAAAAGGCGCCAGGGCGTTTCCCGCATTGGTCCTGACCCAGCCCGGATGCACGCAGAGGATATTCAAGTTTTCCTCCTCTTTCCACGCATTCCACAAGGTTTTGGTAATCACATTTACCGCGGCCTTGGTAATCGCATAATCTGTCATATTGGTGCGGTAACAAGCCCCAATACTGCCGGCTTCGGAAGAAATATTGACTACCAGCGCCATCTTGCCGCTCTTTTTCAAAAAGGGATAAAAAGCCTGAATCACACGAAGCGCTCCCGCCGCACCCACATTCATGGCCGGGGCAAAATTATCCGGGTCTGCTTCCAGTACATCTTTCATACAGTCCGGCGCCGTTGTCACGGCGTTATTGATCAGCAAATCCAGATGATCGGTCACCAGGGAAACTTCCCTGGCTGCCGCTTTGACGGATACCGTATCCGAAATATCCATGGTAAGGATATGAAGGGTTCCTTCATAGGCAGTCTTTAACCTTTCCAGTGCTTCTGATGGTTTTCTGACACAGGCAAATACCACGTCCCCCTGTTCCAGATAACGGCGGACAAACTGAAACCCCAGCGCCATTTCCCTTCCTGTTCCTGTCACTAAAACATTCTGACTCATACAAAGCCTCCCTGTCAGTAAAATTTGCTTGTTAAGATGCCTTAAACATACTCCATCTTCATAGGCTCTTACTGATATCAATATTGGTTCCCTTAAGCCCCACAAAAGCGCCAGCCGCCGCCTCCTGCGAATCCGGATGGGCAAGCAGCCACTTATTCTTTGCAAACAAAAGCCTGTCCTCCTCATTCATGGGCCTAATCTCCGGCTTCTTAGTATTGCTTCCATCAGGCAGCACGGCAAATACCCGGAACCCACGGGCATCCGCCTGGCAGGGCGCATAATGCAGGGTTGTGGCATAAATCTCCACCATCACGCCTGCCGGTATCAGAAACGCCTTCACCTTGCTGGTGTCAAATGTATGGTCCGTCTCCATCTGTGTCCGCCTGCCAAGTAGTAAAATAAAGTCTTCCGTTCCCAGATTCAGTTCACTGTCTCTGTGATATTCCAGACAGTTCAGCTTCGTGTTATGTCCGCTGACCCACCCCAAAGCCGCCGGCATACCGCCGTAGAAACGTTCCGAAATCTCCTTTGCGATTGGAAGCCTCATCAACCGCTCATCTTTAGGCACATAAGCCATGTTCTGTGGAATCTCAATCTCGCTGCGCAAAAGTGCGAGCAGTTCTTCCTTGTCATACCCATCTACAATCTGTCCATATTCCCGAAAAGAGGCATCCGTCACCGATAAAATTTCCACGCCCTGCCCCCGTCTTTGATTGCAGGCCTCGAAAAACTCTGGTACGGGCAGATTTTGATTTACCATGTAATTACAGCACCACCCATGCTGTCCGTAAGATTCACAACGTCTGCTTTCCCCTTCCACCGTCCGAAAGCAGTTTCCTTTGCAGCGAATCCAGTTCTTGTCAACTTTTGTTTCCACATTTTTCTTGTGTTCTGCTGCCATATCAGTTGTCCCCCCGCGGTTTGTTTTCTCTCATTTTACTTGAAGACGCCTGCATACAGCTACCTTATTTCTACTTTAAAAGCGCGCAGATTTTGTTTTTCCACTAAAAAAATCGAGCAAAGCTCGATTTTGAAATCTACATAGGCGTTCCCACCTCAATCAGATTACCATCCAAATCATAAAAGCGGATTACCTTCTGTCCCCAACTGTGGGTCATCAGCCGGTTGACATATTGCACCTCGGGATACATTTTTTCCAGCTTTTCAACAAATGCTTCGATATCTGACTCCTCAAAATACAGTTCACAGGAATTACTTTGGGGCATAATATCTTTTCCCAAAAACTTTCTCCAGATTTTTTCATCTTGGAGTACGAGACCTTCCGTTAAAATCATATTGCCTTCATTATCCAATATCATATCCAGACCGAACAAATCGTGATAAAACTGCTTCGATTTTTCGATATCTTTCACAACAATCAGTATATTCTTTAATTTCATGAGCGTTCTCCCCTCACTGTCTATTCGCTGACAGCTCTCTTCTTTCTCCTCTTACCCGTCACCTGTTCCACCACCAGTTTAAAAACCTTTGTCTGGGGCATAACCGCTTTGTTAAAGGGAAACTCTTCCTGATGGTAGTGCTTCATCAAAATGCACAGGGCATCTTCCTTTTCATCATCAGAAAGGATTTCCATATATCCTTGCCCGATCGCACTTGCATACTCCATGGTGCAGTTTCCCTGCTCTGTTTCCGTAACCAGTCTATGTTCACAGTCCATTTCAAAACTGACTCTGTTATCCTTTTTTATCAGATCATATTTCGTACCTTCCATTGCGCCATGAAAGTACAGTTCGATCTTCTCTCCTTCCACTTTCATCCCAAAATTCAACGGCAATATATATGGATAGCCGTCATTATTTAGGGCAATCCTGCACACATCACACTTCTCCATAATAGATACGATATCCTTAAATTCTTTCACTTCTCTGTCTAAACGGCGCATTTTTGACCTCCCACATCAACTGATAAAAAACTTCATTTGTTCTATATTCCCAACACCAGCTCCGCCACCCTAAAATAAATCAACAAGGAAATGGCGTCCACGATCGTGGTGATGAACGGACTCGCCATCACCGCCGGGTCCAGCCCGATTTTCTTAGCAAGCATAGGCAGCGTGGACCCCACCATCTTCGCCACAATAACGGCCATCAGCAAAGTCAGGCAGACCACCAGAGCCACCTGCACGCTCACCTTGTCAAAAATCATCAGTCTTCCAAAGTTACAGACTGCCAGCGTCAGACCGCATAAGACCGCCGTGCGGATTTCTTTCCAGATCACCACCAGCCAATCGCCAAACTCTATCTCATCCAGAGAGATACCGCGGATGATAATCGCCGAAGCCTGTCCTCCCGCGTTGCCGCCCGTATCCATGAGCATGGGAATAAATGCCGTCAGCACCACGTATTTTTTCAATTCGCTCTCAAAAGAAGTGATGATGCTGCCCGTGAAAGTGGCTGATATCATCAATAATAACAGCCAGGGAATCCTTTTCTTATAAGCGTCGAACACCGACATCTTCAGATAAGGCTTATCGGAAGGCATCAAAGCGGCCATCTTCTCAATATCCTCTGTGGTCTCCTCTTCCAGGATGTCCACCACATCATCCATGGTGATGATGCCCACCAGCCGGTCTTCATTATCTACCACCGGCATGGCCGTAAATTCATATTTCCTAAACTGCCTGGCCACCTCTTCCTGGTCCATCAGCGTGTGCAGGGATACCACATTCCGGTGCATCATTTCCCCGATCACCGCATCCGCATCACTGATGAGCAGATAACGCAGGGCCACCGTTCCCACCAGCGTTCTTTTGTTATCCAACACATAACAAATATTGATTGTCTCACTGTCCAGGCCCACCTTACGAATCCGCTCTATGGCCTCGCCTACAGTCTGGTTTTCTTTCAAATCCACATACTCCACCGTCATGATACTGCCGGCGGAATCCTCCGGATAACGCATCAGATGATTGATGGCCTGTCGGGTATCTGGGCTGGTGTTGGCAATCAGCCGCTTCACCACATTGGCCGGCATCTCCTCCATCAGTTCCTTTGCGTCATCGGACATCATGTTATCAATGATGCGGGCCGCATCCTTGTCCGACAAAGAGGTGATGATAGACTGCTGTCTGTCAATCTCCAGAAAGGAGAAAACATCCGCCGCCATATCCTTGGGCAGGATACGGAATATCTTGATTACTTCTTCCTCTTCCATATCCTCCATATAGTCTGCAATATCCGCATCATTCAGCTCCTGGATGACCTGCCTAAGCCGGGTATACTGCCCTTTGCCTAGAAGCTCCCGAATCTCCTCCATGCCAAAATCCGCATATTCAAAATGTGTATTACCGTTCACTTCCTGCGTCACTTTCTGCTCCTTACTGATTTCGCCCATAGTATGCCGCCTTTCCGTGCAGGTCTAAGGCCTTCCTGCATACGGCTCTATGGACGTCCGCCTGGAGCCTTGTCTTAGGAAGTGCCTCCTGCACTCTTATAATACATGGGATCGGAAACCGCCATCTGCGCCCTTCCGGCAGTAGCCTCCGTAATCTCACGCCACAATTTTTCTTTCTCCTCAAAGGGAACTTTACAAGTGATGGACACCTGCCCGGCATACACGGCATCCTCTATGGGAATTCCCCGCTGTCCCAAAAGATACTGTATCTTGCCGATGCCGTTATAATCCGTCTCCACGGTCAACGTATATCCATAACACATGGTGCCCACTGTGCTGGCATCGATTCCTGCCTGGGCCGCCTGGGTATAGGCCCGCACAAGACCGCCGGTGCCAAGAAGGGTTCCGCCGAAATATCTGGTCACTACCAATACCAGATTGCGGATTCCGGAACCTGTAAGCACCTCAAGAATCGGCCTGCCGGCCGTACCCGAAGGCTCCCCGTCATCCGAGAAGCGCATGACCTGTCCTTGTTCCCCCAGAATATATGCGTAACAATGATGTCTGGCATCCCAGTACCGCTTTCGCACCGACTCAATAAAAGCCTGGGCATCCTCCTCTGTGGACGCTGCCTGTACCTGCGCAATGAAGCGGGATTTCTTCTCTTCAATCTCACCCACGCCTCCATATTCTATGATTTTATAGGGTTCTAAACTTCGACCGGATTCCATAAGTATAAATCTTCATATCCTTTCTTAGGGATATTCCATCCCGTTGTGCCAGCTTAAGCCTTTTTTAGTATAACATTTTCACCAATGCCGCACAAGAGGAATAAAAGTGTATAAAATCGTAAACAATTCTTAAGATAAAATGAAAAAACTTCCTATACAGGGGAAATTTTGCTATAATAGACGCAAACTTTGCAGTTTGCGTCCGTTACAGCTTTTGAGATTTCCTCTCATAGTAATGTCACAGCTTTAAAAATTTCCTTCCGTGGACGCAGACTAAGCTAAGGAGGTAATACACATGAATTATAGTAAAAGAGGTGTCCGCAAGAAACAGCAGGCACTCAATTCTACCGGTAAGAAATGGGGTAAGAAGATCGGCTTTACCTTTATACAAGTATTCTTGTTAGCCATAGTCGGCATCGCCATCATCGGCATCAGCGCCGGCATCGGTGTTTTTAAAGGTATCATTGCCACAGCGCCGGATATCGGCAACATAGACGTGACTCCCACGGGATTTTCTACTTTTGTGTACGACATCGAAGGCAATCAGACAGAGAAACTAGTATCCCAGGATTCCAACCGTATCCCGGTGACCATCGACATGGTGCCGAAAGATCTGCAGAACGCTTTTGTGGCCATCGAGGATTCCCGTTTCTACGATCACAACGGTATCGATATCAAAGGTATCATCCGTGCCGGGGTGACCGGTATCAGGAACCGACATTTTTCCGAAGGTGCCAGCACCATTACCCAGCAGCTTTTAAAGAACAACGTCTTTACGGACTGGACCAGTGAGGATTCCTTTGCAGATAAGGTAAAACGTAAGATTCAGGAGCAGTATCTGGCCCTGGAACTGGAAAAGGTCATGGACAAAGACACCATCCTGATCAACTATATGAATACCATCAATCTGGGTGCCAACACACTGGGTGTGGAAGCAGCATCCAGACGTTATTTCGGTAAACATGTCAATGAGCTGACGCTGTCCGAGTGTGCAGTGATTGCAGGGATTACCCAAAATCCATCCCGCTATAATCCCATCACCCATCCGGAGAAAAATGCCGAACGCCGTCAGAAAGTATTGGACGACATGAAAAAACAGGACTTTATCACGCAGGCAGAATATGATGCCGCACTGGCCGACGACGTATACTCTCGTATCCAGGTAGCTGATTCCGAAAATAACGAGGATTCCTCTATCAATACATACTTTACGGATGCATTGATAGACGATGTCTTAGAAGATTTGATTGCGGCAGGCTACAATGAAACCCAGGCATATACCCTGATCTACAGCGGTGGGCTTAAAATCTACTCTACCCAGGACCCGAAGATTCAGAAGATTTGTGATGATGCCTTCGCGGATGAGAGTAACTTCCCTGCCAACACCAAATGGTACTTAAATTACGAACTGACCATTGACCGGGCAAACGGAGACCGTGAGAACATCAGTACAGAGATGTTCCGCGCCTATTGGCGGGAAAACCGCTCTTCCAACTATAACTTAATCTATGCTTCTCAGGAAGAGGCCTATCAGGACATCGAAGCATACAAGGAAGCCATCATGTCCGCCGGCGATGAGATGTACGCGGAAAATGTCAGCCTGACGCCCCAGCCTCAGGTCTCTCTGGTGGTGGAAGATCAAAGCACCGGCCATATTGTGGCTATGGTAGGCGGCCGGGGTGCCAAATCCGCCAGCCGTACCTTAAACCGTGCCACTGACACGGTCAGACAGCCCGGCTCCACCTTCAAAGTGGTATCTACCTATGCGCCGGCTTTAGACAGTGCCGGACTCACACTGGCCACAGTGATGAACGATGCGCCTTTCAATTACTCCACAGGCCGGCCGGTGGCCAACTGGTACGGGGAAAACTACAGGGGACTCTCCTCCTTAAGAGACGGTATCCGGGACTCCATGAACATCATAGCCGTCAAGACGCTGACCCAGATTACGCCCCAGTTAGGCTTTGACTATCTGAAGAGCTTTGGCTTTACCACAGTGGTTGACCGCATGGAAATTGACGGTAAGGTTTACTCCGATATCCAGCAGACCACAGCCCTTGGCGGTCTCACCAAAGGCGTCACCAACGAAGAATTAAATGCCGCCTACGCATGTATCGCCAATCACGGCACCTACATTAAACCGAAACTTTACACCAAGGTTTTAGACCATGACGACAACATTATCCTGGATAATACAGAACCGCGTTCCAGACAGGTCATTAAGGAGACAACGGCCTTTCTGCTGACAGACGCCATGGTGGATGTGGTCACCAGCGGCACCGGCGGAGCCGTGAATTTCGGCAACATGGCGATTGCCGGTAAGACGGGCACCACCTCCGATTATAACGACGTATGGTTTTCCGGCTATACGCCTTACTATACGGCCACGACCTGGGCCGGATTTGACAACAATGTGAAACTTACCGGTGAAGAAAAGAATCTGGCCAAGAAATTATGGCGCGCCGTGATGTCCAAGATTCACGAAGATCTGCCCAGCGAGTCCTTCTCGGTTCCCTCCGGTATCGTGACGGCTACCGTATGTTCCCGCTCCGGCAAACTGCCGATTGCAGGACTGTGCAACGGTACGCTGCGCAGTGAATACTTTGCAGAAGGCACGGTTCCTTCCGCCACCTGTGATGTCCATTACGCAGGTCAGATCTGCCAATATACGGGACTCCCGGCAAGTGAGTTCTGTCCCTTTAAGGTAGAAGGCGTCGTAGAACTGACGCCCATTGAAGACATCTCCCTGCAGGGCGGTTCGTCCACCGTATCGCAGGTGACAGACCCGGACGGCACGGTCACTAACGTGGCTACCCCCGCCCAGACGACCAATATGTGTCCTCACAATGCCGCCTTTTTCTCTGACCCTAACTATGAAGCCGTGCTGGCCGTACAGCAGATGGAACTGGAACAGCGTACCCAGCAGGCGCTCTTGGAACAACAGCAGGCTGCTCTGGCGGCACAGCAGCAACAGGCCGCACAGGCCGCGGAACAGACACCGCCGCCGGTTGACCCTGCTGCCGTCCCGCCGCCGGCCGCAGAATGAGCGCAAACGCCTTGCGCAAGGCAGGCTCTTTAATAGATACGTTATAATAATGAAGCTGAAAATGCTCTGCATTGGAATAATCTCCCAATGCAGAGCATTCTTATGTTTCCATATTTCTTTACTTCTACGTGATTAGATTCCCTTCACATCCCGAATCTTCTGCTCCAAGTCCGCAACCCCGTTCTTTGCGTTGGTGATAGCGCGGCAGGCTTCCTCATAGGCCTCCTCCGGCTCCAAAGCATGTTGCTCATAATACATTCTGCCTATCTCAATATAATTTTTCCTGATCACATCTTCGCAGGTATTGATCTGACTTTTCAAGTTGGCAATCTCCGCCATATCCTTCGCCTTGCCCGATACTTCCCTGCCCTTGGCAGTGATGGTTTCGCCCAGTTTATCCAAGAAATCCATACCTTACCTCCTGTTTCCACATTTTCTCTATTGTACACCATTCCAAAGTACGCCGCAAGTTTAGCGGGAGGAATTACCCGAAAGGGAGTTTCCTGAAAGGGAATTATCGGAAATCGAGTTGCCGGAAATCGAATTCCCGGAGATGGATTCCCAGCTGCCATCCTCGTAGAACCGCACCAGCTCCGCCGCAAAATGCTCCGCCAGTATCTGATATCCCTCCGGATTGCCATGTACACCGTCCGGCACATATTCCTCCACAATATCTACATCGTGGGAATCCAGAATATTGGAATTATACATATCAATGACAGGAATGTGGTATTCCTGCGCCAGCGTAAGCATCACATTCACAAGCCGTCTCTGGGGCAACAGATAATCGCGCTCGCGCATCAGGTAATCCTGCAGGATATTGGGCAGGGGCGTTGCCAGGAAAACATCCGCATCCGGATAATCTTCCTTAAGTCCACTTAAAAGCTCGTCCAAATCTCCGCAGAAAGTACGGGGCTTTCTCTCATCCAACGTCCCCAGTTCGTCCTCCGACAGACAGAATCCGTCGTTGGTGCCGCCCATCACAATAATGATATCCACATCCTCCGGGATTTCTTCATAGCGTTCCACAAAAGCATCCGCCCAATAGCGTCCGATGGAAGAACCTCCTATTCCCAGATTATACACTTCCTCCGCTCCCAAAAGCTCCTTTAACCGGGCAGGATATGCATACTGCTGATAGTTTTCTTCCGATTCCAGATTCGCCGCCGCCGTGATACTGTCCCCCAGACAGGCAATCTTTTTGCCCGTAAAATCTATCTCTCTGTTTGAAATCCGTTTCCGGTCCGTCCGATTCACCATAAGGGTCTCTTTCATGGAACTGCGCACAGCCCTCCGGTCTTCCAAGGTAATCCTCGGCGCCATATTGCCGGATACTGTTCCGCCGCCGAATCTCCACATGTTCCCGGACACACTGCCGTTACCCGAGACGCTGCCGTTGCCGGATACACTCTGATTGCCGGATACGCTCTGATTACCGGATACACTCTGCCCATTGCCAGACACGCTCTCGTTACCGGACACGCTTTCGCCCTCTTCTTCCTCAATAAACATGCCTTCATGACCGGATTCGCTCTCATCGCCGGACACACTGTCATCCCCAAAGAAACCGTCCTGCGATTCATCCCAGTCACCCCGCAGGTCCATGCCCTCCTGGATGGCCGCTTCCTCTGCACGGGCTATGGCTTCGTCTCTGCGGGCGCTCTCTTCCTGGAGCTGCGTGATAAACGCTTCCAGTTTCTCATGGTCCTGGGTCATCTCCTGGATTTCCACCTGCATCTGCTGCACACGGTTGTACGCCTCTGCATTTCTGGCATAAACCTCAGCCATGGCCTGCTCTTCTTCCTGCCGCTCCAACTCTTCCGATTCCATATGGGTACGATAGGCTTTCAGGCCAAGGGCTGCCAGCAGCACCGCCGTCAGCACCAAAATACATACCGCTAAAATATCATTCACTTGTCTCATCACATTCTCTGCCTTACAATCTCATAAGCAAGCACCCCTGCCGCCACAGACACATTTAAGGAATCAATATCTCCCCGCATGGGAATTGCCGCGCACATGTCGCACTTTTCCTTCACCAGACGGCCCACACCGTTTCCCTCTCCTCCTACTACAAGCCCAATAGGGCCTTTTAAATCCAGCTGATACATGGGTGTGCCGTCCATATCTGCACAGACGAACCAGAGTCCTTCCTTCTTAAGCTCTTCGATGGTCTGACTAAGATTTGTCACCTTCGCTACCGGCGTATAATACAAAGCCCCCGCAGACGCTTTTGCCACAGTTCCCGTCAGGCCCACCGCCCGATTCTTGGGAATAATCACCCCATGGACACCTGCCTGGTTGGCTGTACGGATGATAGCCCCCAGATTATGAGGGTCTTCTACACCGTCAAGAAGCAGAAGAAAGGGCGGCTCTCCCTTTTCCCGCGCCTTTTGTAACATATCCGCAACCTCACTATAGCTGTAAGCCGCCGCACTGGCGATCACGCCCTGGTGCTTGCCCGTTCCGGACATCTGGTCCAGCCGTTCCTTGGTCACATATTTGATCATGGTCCCCTGCTTAGATGCCTCCCGTTTGATCGTCATAATCGGGCCATCCTTACAGCCGTCCAAAATGTACAGCCTGTCTATGGTCTTCCCGGCACGAAACGCCTCAATCACAGAATTTCTGCCCTCTATGGTTAATTCTGCGCCCTCCTGATTCTGTCCTTCTAAGTCTCGTTCCTTTCTATTTCTCTCTTTCATAGTTGGTATTTTCCTGCTTTCTTTCACTTTCACCGCCATACTCCTGACACACGCAGCCGACTTATATTCTTCTGTCAGTTTCATCCCATCATGGCACATTCTTTCCAAAGAGTATCCTCAGCCCAATCCGGCCTCAAATTTCCATACCCAGCCCGGTAATTGCCTTCTTAATCAGCTCCAGCAGCCGCTCCTGCCTGCCCTGCAGATATAGATATCCGCACAGCGCCTCCAGCCCGGTGGCTTTCCGATATTCTATAACGGAAGCGTTTTTGGCCGTGGTATAGGATTTGGCGTTTCGTCCCCTTCTGTAAATCTCCTGTTCCTCTTTCGTCAATTCCTCATAAAGCCCGTCGATCAGTTGCGCCTGCACCACGGCGCTGACATATTTCACCGTCTTTTTATGTAGCTTGTTAGGAGAAGTATTGCCCCGCTCCACCACAATCGTACGAATCACCAGATCATAAATGGCATCGCCGATATAGGCCAGGGTCAGCGGAGAATAGGTCCTGATGTCAATCTCTTTGCAGGCAAACTCCTGTTTGATTGCCTGCAAAATCGTTACGCCCTCTTCCATTTGACGCCCTCTCGCGTGTCTTCCAGAAGGATGCCTTTTTCTGTCAGAATATCTCGTATCTCATCCGCCCTTGCGAAATTCTTCGCCTTTCTGGCTTCCTGCCGCTCCTTGATCAACGCCTCTATTTCTTCATCCAACATCTCTTTTCGTTTCTCCACCACCAGGCCGCAGATATCAGACAACATCACAATCTCTTCTTTCAGCGCCTGCAAGAAGGCACTGCTGGATGCAGCATCCGCATGGGTGTTGGCAAATTTAACCAGCTCAAAAATAGCGGAAATGGCATCCGCCGTGTTAAAATCGTCATCCATGGCCTCATCAAACTTGTCCACAAATCCTTGCGCTTCCTGCAGAAGCTTTTCCTCAGCCTCACTAAGCTCCTTACCGCCTGCACTCTCCAACAGGAAGTTCAGATTGTCTACGCTGGTCACAATCCTGTCTAACCCATTCTTGGCCGCCTCCATCAGTTCCGCACTGAAATTCAACGGACTCCTGTAATGCGCAGACAGCATGAAGAACCGGAGCACCTGGAGATCATATTTCTCACCGATATCACGCACCGTAAAGAAATTTCCTAACGACTTGGACATCTTCTTATTATCAATATTTAAAAACCCGTTATGCATCCAATACTTTGCAAACGGCTTGCCGTTGGCTGCCTCCGACTGGGCAATTTCATTCTCATGATGGGGAAAAATCAAATCCTCGCCCCCCGCATGAATATCAATCTCATCGCCCAGATACTTCTTACTCATCACGGAACATTCGATGTGCCAGCCAGGCCGTCCCTGACACCAGGGAGCATCCCAGAACGGCTCGCCTTCCTTCTTAGGCTTCCACAGCACGAAATCCAAAGGATCCTGCTTCTGGTCCTCGCCGGATACCAGAAGAGACCGCTCACCGCTTCGCAGATCGTCCAGATTCTTATGGGAAAGCTTGCCATACTCTGCAAAACTTCTGGTCTTAAAATAGACCGTGCCATCCTCCGCCACATAGGCATTCCCTTTTGCAATCAGCGTACTGATCATATCAATCATACCGTCAATCTCGCAGGTCGCCTTAGGATGCGTGGTGGCAGGCTTCACATGCAGCGCCTCCATATCTTTCTTACACTCCGCAATATAACGCTCAGAAATCACAGATGCGTCCGTTCCTTCCTCATTGGCTTTCTTAATAATCTTATCATCCACATCCGTAAAGTTGGATACGTAATTGACCGCATATCCCTTGTGCTCCATATAACGGCGCACCGTGTCAAAAACGATCATAGGCCTGGCATTACCGATGTGTATCAGATTATATACCGTCGGTCCGCAGACATACATACTGACCTGCCCCTCCTTTAAGGGTACAAACTCTTCCTTTTTTCTGGATAATGTGTTATATACTTTCATTCTATGCCTCCTTAACTATGCCTCCTTAACATTACGGGTCTTGTTTCCTCCCGTGTCAACGTTCTCACGACTCACTGTTTTTCTTTCCGCCAAATCTTAAGCTCCCGCTCCAGATCAAGCAGCCGATTGGTCAATTCTGCGTTGGCCTTCTGCAAAAGCACAATATCCTCCCGCACCGGGTCCGGCAGATGGGTCTGGTCCAGCTCTTCCTGAGGCAGACTCATATTATCCCGCTTGACGACACGTCCCGGCACGCCCACCACAGTGGAATTGGGCGGCACTTCCGCAAGCACCACACTGCCTGCTCCAATCTTACTGTTATCTCCAATCTTAAAAGAACCAAGCACCTTGGCTCCGGTGCTAATCATCACATTATTCCCCACAGTGGGATGACGCTTGCCCTGCTCCTTGCCCGTTCCTCCCAGAGTCACGCCCTGATAAAGCGTTACATTGTCTCCAATCACCGTTGTCTCTCCGATGATGACGCCATTGCCATGATCAATGAAGAATCCCTTACCGATCTGCGCTCCCGGATGTATCTCGATACCGGTCTTTCTCACTCCTTTCTGGGATATCCACCGGGCCAGAAAGTAACGTCTCTTCAAATACAGTTTGTGGGCCAGCCGATAATAGAACATGACTTTGAAACTAGGATAAAGAAAAACCTCCATATTGGAATGAATGGCCGGATCCCGTTCTCTTACCACACGTATCTCTTCCTTAATATTATTGACAAATCCCATAGTGCCACTCCCTTATACAACAAATAACCATGCCCCAGGCACATATCAAATACAGCCCGCAGACATCAAAAAACGCGGTTCATACGTCCTTTCCTGCCGGAAATAGAGACGAATTCATCCGCGGTTCCACTCTACTTAAAAACTGCTTGCAGTTTTTCACTCAAAGCCTGTAACGGGGCTGACCGGACGAAGATACTTAGAACCGCTCCCGCGGCTTTTCCCCTCGTCTGACTCCGGAGCGCACTTCCCTCTCCCCTTCGCGAAATCTGCTTCCAGCCACCGGCAGATTCTCTCTGGCACCAGGAAGAAAGGTACTCTTCTCCTTCACTGTCTACAATAATTAGAATATGCAAAGTTTGGGATTTTGTCAAGCATTTAAAAATCCTGTTGCTTTCTATCGTTCACATGTTATAATTAGCCTATGGAAGCATAGCTCAGCTGGGATGAGCGCTCGCCTGACTAGCGGGAGGCCAAGGGTTCGAGCCCCTTTGCTTCCATTTTTTATGTTCTTAATTCTCACTACATTCTAAAATCAGTAATCATTCCTACTTTTATATACGAAAACAAGAATAATTATATGACAATATCCGATATAATGTGATATACTTCTCTTAGTGGTATTTTCCGCTTTAGCTTACATAGATAATCACAACAACCGTAAATAGACAGAAAAGCGGCTATCCTCTACCGCAAATAGGGGATAGCCTGTTGTCTTGTAACTCATTGTTATAATTCACACAAGTTTCCGTCTGGGGTAATGGGGACTCACCAAAATCTCCGTTACCTTCTGTACTGATTATAAACTATCCACTTTTAGTTTTCAAGTGGCAGTTTAGGAAATGGGGATGTTTCGGCATCAATGTCATTTAGATAAGGACAACATTGCAGTTAGGATTCTTTTTACAGCGAGT